>Ga0308011_10001119_pt1 | contig 12612 bp, 6 predicted proteins | sample Neamet177_FD_203144 | JGI IMG/M metagenome (GOLD analysis project Ga0308011, IMG submission 203144) | Marine microbial communities from water near the shore, Antarctic Ocean - #177 | ecosystem: Environmental > Aquatic > Marine > Unclassified | place: Southern Ocean | collected 2014-07-25
TTTACAAAATTCGCATGGTAGTTACGAGTACACAAGACTTAACGATGTAATAGATAATTTCTTAGTGGCTTACGTAGGTGCTGGAAAACTTATTACAAGTATAAAAAGAACTGATGTTATATTCCACGCTAGAAGAGGATTACAAGAATTTAGTTATGACACCTTAAAAAGTGTTAAATCTCAAGAACTGACCGTACCATCTAGCTTAAGTCTTATAATTCCTCAAGATTACGTAAACTACACAAACATTGGGTGGTACGATAGTTTAGGTGTTTTACATCCTATTTATCCAACAAACAATTTAAATCAAAGTCCTTATTATACTCCCATACAAGATGACTTGGGAGTTCCTATTCAAGATAGTAATGCTTCGAATACTGAAGGAAGTTCATTGGCTAACGCCTCTTGGAATGCAACAGATCCTAGAAAAATAAGCGGAGGCTACATTAACGATGTTAATAGCGCTAATGCGGTGTTTGATAGAAGTGTTTATGATGGAGCTTTAGGCCAGCGATATGGTTTAGAGCCTCAAACAAGTCAAAAAAATGGATGGTTTAAGATTGACGAAAGACAAGGAACCTTTAATTTTACAAGTAACCTTTCTAATCAAATTATATTATTAGAATATATATCTGATGGTAATGCTTATGATCTTGATGCTAGAATACCTAAACTAGCTGAAGAAGCTTTATATTCTTATATTATATATAACATACTGTCAACAAGCTCCGGTATTCAAGAGTACGTTGTAAGAAGATTTCAAAAAGAGAAAAGTGCTAAATTAAGGAACGCAAAAATAAGATTATCTAATCTTAAGATTGATCAAATAGCTCAAGTTATGAGAGGCAAATCTAAATGGCTTAAATTTTAAATTATGAAATTCTCTGGAGATAATAAAAACAAGTTTATTGATCCTAACAAACCAATAGGCTACAAGCCTGTAGATATTCAAAATGAATTGGAACAAGCAATTGATTTTCAAACAAAATGGAACAACAGTTCACGGTCTAAAAGAATGTTAAAGGAAAGTTTCAAAAAAGGGTATGAAAAACAAACTGGAATTGGAGGTATTATTGGAGGTGTACTTGATGGTCTTACAGGTTTAGGAGGAATTGCTCAAAATTTCGCAGCAAGTGCACAGGCAAAATTGACCCAAAATCAAAGAAACTTTAACATGAAAGATACTACTATAGTTCAGGCTGAATCACACGAGGATAAGCTTGCGGATTATAATGAGAATAAAAAAGAAATTACACTTTATGGTGAAGAAGGTAGTAATTCAATAACACATGAAGTAGGGCATTCAATTAATGAAAACGACCAGTCACGTATGCCTAGCTCAGATGTTAATTTGATTTATGACACGATGCAAAATGCTAAATCACAAGAAGAAAGTGGGATAGATCCGTTTTATTATCCTGAAGTTAAAAAAATATATGGCCAAAATAACCATGCTTCAACTGAGCACGTTAGAATAAAGATGATGGAAGATAGAAAATACTTATTTGAAAAAGGATTTGACGTGATGAATAAGCCAATTGGTGAGAAAGAAATGGAGGTTTTAAAAAATAGAAATAGAGAAAAAGACAAAGGTTATGGTAAATATGTACCTCAGATTTTAGGAAAAAAGAACTATATGAAGTTATTAAATACCGTTGCGGAAAACACAGAAAAAAGTAATAATAATTATACATAAATGGCGGAAATCAAAAATAGCTTTCTAAGGTCCAAAATGAATAAAGATTTGGACAATAGATTAATACCTAACGGTGAGTATAGAGATGCGCAGAATATATCTGTAGGCAAGTCTGAGTCTGATAGTATAGGTTCTTTAGAAAATGTTTTAGGTAATAATCAAATATCAAGTGGTAGCGTTGTTGGTGCTGGAAATGTAATAGGTACATATAGTGATGAGCCAAATCAACTTATATATGCTTTTTTTAGTGATAATACAGCTTCTAATTTAATTAGTAGTTCAGTTAATCATTATATTGCGGTAATTAGAACTGATGGTGGTAGTTTTAATAATAACAAGCCTTGGAATATTTTAGTTCAAGGTAGTTTTTTAAATTTTTCTACAAGTTTTCCAATAATTGGAATTAATTTAATAGAAGATTTATTGTTTTTTACAGACAATAGAAATCAACCTAGAGTTATAAATGTAACAAACACATTGGGGTACTATACTCAAGAATCAGATATAGCTGTAGCTAAGTTTAGCCCTTTTGATCCTATAAAGCTTTTTAAACAAGCTGACACAACTTCTACAACTGCACAAACAAGTGCGGTGGTTGCTGTTGCAGATGCAACTGGTATTGAAATAGGTATGACTTTAATTAGTACTAGTTCAGTTGGTGTAGCAAAAATAGAAGCTAATGAATACATAATTGTAACAGCTATTAACGGATTAAATATTACAATATCTTCTAGTCAAGCCTTTGCTACAGGTGATCTTTTATATTTTGTTGCAACAACAATGACCAACGAAGACAATAATTCTACATGGCCTGGTGACCCTAATTATTTAGATAATAAATTTGTAAGATTTAGTTATAGATATAGATATTCAGATGGTGAATATTCTACTTTTGCACCTTTTACTCAACCCGCTTACATACCTAAGCAAGAAGGTTATTTTTTAAACACAAACGAAGAAAACGCTTATAGAAGTACAATACTTGATTGGATGGAAAACAGCGTTCAAAATGTTGAATTGTTAATACCTTTACCAGATATTGGAATAAATATTGATCCTAGAAATTCTTCTCCAGGATCTTACAAGATTTCTGAAATAGATATTTTATACAAAGAATCTAATGGTTTAGTTGCTAAAGTTTTAGAAACCATACCATCTTCAGCAATACGAAATGATTCACCAAATAGCGATTTTTACAGTTATAATTATCAATCTAGTAAACCATATAAAACTTTAACAGAAGAGCAAACAATTAGAGTTTTTGATCAAATACCTGTAAGAGCTTTAGCTCAAGAAAGCTCAGGTAATAGAATTATTTATGGCAATTTTTTTAATAGATACAGCCCACCTGTTAATGGAATAAAATACGAAGTTGGTGTAAGTCAAAAAAGAACAACGCCTAACGTAAACAATTGGCTTGAATATCCTAATAGTTCTTTAAAACAAAATAGAAATTATCAAGTAGGTATTGTATTGGCGGATAAGTTTGGAAGACAAAGTTCTGTAATACTTTCAAATGTTATATCTAGTTCTCGTACTATAGATAATGTTAGATTTGGTTCTTCAACTATTTTTTCTCCTTATAATACTTCTACTGAATCAGCAACTCAACCAGTAAAAGATTGGTTTGGTGATGCACTTCAAGTTTATTTTGACCAAGCAATATCTACAGGAACTACAACGGGTGATTATATTAGTCAACCTTTTGCGTTACCAAATACAACACCAGTACAAATAGGTTCTGATCCTGGTTTATATGCTGGTGCAAAAAATACAGTTGCAGGAAGCGCACAGCTTGGATTTAATGTTGCAGGAAGTCCTGTAACAATAAGCACTTCTGCTCCATTTACATTTGCTTTTAGTCTTAATGCAACAGGTGGTCAAAATATTCCTGCTATTAATGATTATTTAAGAGGAGAATTTATTGATTATGTAAAAGTGATAAGTGTTGTTAACAACGGTGCAACGCCACCAATCTATACTGTAACATGTGACGGTGCAATAAATCAAGAACTTTATTCATTAAGCGTTCCTCCCGCAGCGCCTGACGCTAAGTTTTGCTATAATCTAAATCAAACAGGTTGGTATTCATATAAAATAGTTGTTAAACAACAAGAGCAAGATTATTATAATGCTTTTCTTCCGGGTATATTAAATGGTTATCCTGAACAAACAGGTTCTGCAGTACCGTTTCCTATTGATGAAACAAATGAAACAGCAAATATAATTTTATTAAATGATAATATAAACAAAATACCTAGAGATCTAGAAGAGGTTGGTCCTGATCAAAAGCAATTTTCAAGCTCTGTTCAATTGTTTGGTAGAGTTGAAAACACACCTACCTCTAATGTACAATTTTTTCCTACAAATTTTTCTGATACAGTTGTAAACATAGAAACAACTGATGATTCAAACATGGATCCTGTAGATCTTACAGTTATAGGACAAGGAAATTTATATCAATTAGATACTAATCCTTTAGTAGCTAGAGTATCTACTTCTAAAGAAATTGGAGTTACAACTCTTACTATGGTTCCTCATTTAGCTATTTACGAAACTGAACCAGTTGAATCTTTATTAGATATATATTGGGAAACTAGCACAACAGGTTTAATATCTGATTTAAATGCAGACATATTAAGCGGATTTACTGGTGCAACTGGTTTTTCTAATTTTACTTTTTTACTTGCAGAAGATACGCCAATTGATAACACTCTTTGTAGTATAGATTTTAAACCAGTTGATAGTTCAGGAGGCCAAATAAATAAAGTAATGAATTCTTTTTCATTCACAAATGATGATGGTGATCCAATACCTATTATACTAGTTCAAATCGATCCCAACAACGCGGGTTCATATATACCTGTAATAGATCCTTTGACCTATACGGGGCCTTGGAATTTACGAGCTACAGCAGTACTTCCTTTTAATTATACAGAAGGAATAAGAGCTTTTTCTGGTCCTCCAATGGAAAGATTTAAATTCTCGATGAATTTTGAAGGTACGGAACAAACTTTTTTTGGAGATCTAACTAACAAACCTCCCGTAATAACCCCAGCAAGCTTAGCTCTTTTAACAAAAACTCAAAGTGACACAGGAACTTTAAGAACGTTAACAGGTGTTAATGGTGCGGGCGGAACTGCTGCACAACAAACTGAATCTTTATTTTTTACTATTTTATCACAAACCGATGCTGCTGGCAATGCTATTACTGATTTTGTAATAACAGGAGCTGGAGCTTTAACTAAAGATAATGGTCGCACAACGCCTACAGGTCTTTATAGTGTTATTATTAAATTATTTGATGCTAGTGATACAGCTGCAGATGGAACACGAAAACAACCTATAGTACCTGCTAATCAAGGAGGACTTAGTGTAAATGGAACCTTACCTATTACTATTGGTTCAGCTGGTTTATCCGGTGGTTGTATCTCTCCTTGTATAGATCCTTCTTCAGGAATTCAAGGACAGGCTACAAATACAGTTTCAATAACTAACTTAAGTCCTAGTACTAGCGAAAACGTTAAATACAACGCGTGTTGGTATATATCTGACAACGTTCTTCAGGCGTCTGCCACACCTGCTAATAATGATTTTGAAGGTACAGGTTTTCCAAATATATCGGGTCTTGAATCAAATGCTACGGTAAACGCAAACACAGGAAACCCTTGGCATTTAGGACCAATAGGTGCTGGAGCTGGTTCAGATCAAAAAACTGGTACTATAGTTTTTAACATTACCATGTCACAGAAAAAAACTAGTGGAACTGGTGGGCAGTTTAATAGATCTTCTTTTGATCGATTAAATATATATTCTAGAGAAGCTGACACAACTACTTGGGCACCGGCAAAAGATTTAAATGATTATCAATTTTTAGGATTAAATAACTCTCCAGATCAACTTTCGATGGAGCTAAATACTCAAATTACAGGAAATTATACTTATGGGCAATATGTTTTTGCTTTTGACACACCTGTTGTTGGCGGAAACCTTCAAGCGACAGAATACGCAATTGTAGTTACAGGCTTAGAAGTTCCTAATCCAGACTATGTAATATCTGTAGCTGAGTTTCCTTATTTAACTGTTAATAGTCAAGATTTATTTAATGATTTATGCGTTCTTGTTCCTAAAGCTGGTACTAGCGCTGCAAGAAATTATGGAACAGAAGCTGTAACAACACCTAAAAGCTTTGGATATTTAATTGGAACTCCTAGCAATGTTTTAAATCAAGCTAGTGGTGGAGGATTTACTGGAGGAACTAATACTAATTTTGCAAAAACAGCGTATGGAGAATATGTTAAACAATATTATTCAGACGTTAGTTTAACAACGGAAGTTGATTGGACTGTTACAGGGCCTGGAGGAAGCGCTTATAATGGGTTAAATGCACCTATTTATCCTTGGAATGCTCAAAGAGTTACTATATCAACAACTCCAAGTTTTACACCTATGACTTTATATAGTCAATCATTAAATTTTGCAGCAAACATGACAAGTGGTGGTTTAGTTAATGAAGGAACTGTAGCGGCACCAAACGCTGGCCCATGGATTGTTAATTTTGGATCTAATCCTCCTGTCCTAAATTTGGGAGTAACCAAAGCACTTTTAAGAAGAGAATCTCCATAGTTATTTAGTAATAATATTAAAAAATAAGTGATAATAAATTATGTCGGCAACACTTGAAATAAAGTTTTATAACACTTTTTGGTTAAAGAGAATAAAAAGCATGCAAAACATACGCAGCACAACTAGTTCAGGTATTGTTTCTATTACCGTTCCAGGTGGACAAATAAATGACTCGTTTACTTTAACAATACCTAATACCAATATTCAAACTGGAAGCCCGTACACCGGCGCGCCAGGTCCTGGTGATGGAGATGCTGTAATAAAAAACGGTGTACCAATTGGTCATATAAATGGGCCAACAGGATCCACCGTCTCCACTTTTAGAATAAAGCCTAATCTTGTAGATACATTAACTGCCGGTACAAAATTATTATTTAAAGCATCTGCCTCCGCTTCTTCAGCTGGAACCGGATTAAGTATAGATCCAAATAAAAAAGTAGGAGCAGGGCAAATAGTTGTTAATGATAGCAATGCTTTTAGCACAACAGTAAAAACAATAAGTTTCACACCAGCAAGTGCAGGAACAACTAGTGTTGTTATAGATTCTGCTCAAGCTGTAGCTGCGGGAGATATTTTATCTTTTTCAAACATTGAAGACTTTAGTTATGTTCCTTCAGGTTATGCAGGCTCTACTGCGGATGACTGGTATATTGAAGAATCAAGAATAAGAGGAGGATACAATAACACTATAGTTGACTTAGGTGTTAGAGCATTTTTAGTTGACGAAAATCCACAACAGCAGCATAGATTAAGTTCAATGATATATTCTGGAATTTATAACTCTAGAACAGGTGTAAACAACAGTAATCAGTTTTCTATAGGTAAAGACATAATAAAAACTTTAGATCCTGTAAACGCGTCTATACAAAAGCTTTATGCTGAAGATACTAACATGATTATTTTTCAAGAAGAAAAAGTTAGTAAAGCATTAATAGATAAAGACGCTATATATTCAGCTGAAGGCGTTCCATTAAGTACAGCAAGTAATGTTGTTATAGGCCAAGTAGTACCTTATGCAGGTCAATATGGAATATCTAAAGATCCTTTAAGTTTTGCCGTATATGGTTATAGAAAATATTTCACTGATAAAAAAAGAAATTGTGTATGCAGGTTATCTAGAGATGGTATAACAGAAATATCTTCTTACGGAATGCATGATTTTTTTAGAGATGAACTTTCTAATTCTTCAACCAATAAAGTTATAGGAGCTTGGGACATGCATAGTAAAAATTACATTTTATCTATACAAAAAACTAATGGATATTCTACAGTTTCATTTGATGAAAGCGTTTTAGGTTGGACTAGCTTTTTGTCTTTTAAACCAGGGGCTATACTTAGTTCAGGGGCAAACTTTTATTCAATTCCTTTAGTAGGTTCTGAAGTTTACAAACATCATGAGTTAAATAATATTTTTGCATACAATCAATATGCTAGTTTTTATAATATAACAAACTTTTCAACTATAACGCTAGTATTGAATTCAAACCCATCTGTTGTTAAAAACTTTAAAACTATTGAATACGAAGGAGGAACAGAGTGGACGATGACATCTTTTAAAGCATCAAGAGTTTATTCGTCAATAACACCTACGGAAGTAAATTCTGATGTTGCAGCAGTTGCATTACCTATATCTAGGTTTAATCAACCTATTACATTAGATACTTTAAGCACTAGTATGTTTACAAATAGTTTTAAAAGAAAAGAAAACAAATATTTTTCAAATTTAGTTAACAATACAGCCCCGCAAAATGGTGAAATAATATTTGGACAAAATATATCTGGGGTTAAAGGTTTCTTTGCAGAAACAACTTTTACTTTGACTAACAACAAAGGTGTTACTAATGGTTATGGTAAAAAAGAATTATTTGCTGTGTCATCAAACATAGTGGAATCATCATATTAAATTAAATTAATGAAAAACGCACTAGTAAAACAAGCTAGAGAAAAAATTGAATTATTAGAAAAAGAATTATTAGCTAATAATCATCCTAGTATAGTAAAAGGAAATACTGATTCTTTTCCTTTAAAACATTCTTTCTCAGATGGTGTATATATAAGAGAAATGTTTATGGAAAAAGGTGGAACAGTAATAGGTAAACTACATAAGTATAGTCACACGTGGTTTTTAATGCAAGGTAAAATCATTGTAGCAACAGATTTAATAAATAAAACTTATACCGCACCTGATTATGTTAATGCTCCGGCTGGTGCTAAAAGAGTTATACACGCATTAGAAGATTCAACATTTATAAATGTTCATCCAAATCCTTTGGAATTAAGAAATATAGAAGAATTAGAAGACATGCTTACGTGTCCTTCATATAATGACTTCGATAAATATAAACAATTAAAACAATAAATTATGTCAATGGTAACTGTAGGAATAATATCTGGAGGATTTCAGATTGTTTCTGGTATAATAGGCTTTGGCTCTGCTAAAAAAAGAGAAAGACAAGCTGCACAGCGAGCCGCTCAACTAACCGCAAGGCTTACCAGTTTAGAAAACAATAGGCAGTCAATAGTAAACCCTTATTCTAACGTAAGAGATTTAAGTAGTTTAGCTTCAGATCTTAGTGGTGAACTTTCTAATCCTTTTGCAAATCTATCTGTTGCTACACAAGCCGCAGAAATACAATTTGAACAATCAGATATGGCGTTAGCTAATACGTTAGACACTATTAGAGCTACAGGTGCAAGCGCTGGTGGTGCTACAGCTTTAGCACAAGCTGCTTTACAAAGTAAAAAAGGTATAGCCGCAGATATAGAAAAACAAGAAGTTGCTAATGAAAAAATGAGAGCTCAAGGCGAACAACAACTTGATTCAATGAAGCTTCAAGAAAAACAAAGACAACAAAGTATTGCTTTGTCAGAAGGTCAAAGATTACAAGGTGCGGACGCTGCAGGAAAACAATTTATGTTTAACGCTAAAGAAGGTAGAGAAATGCAACAATTAAATAGGGTTGCGGCGCAATTAAGTGGAGCACAACAACAGCGAATGCAAGCATCAAGTGATAAAATGGGTGCTATAACAGGTGCTATTGGAGGTTTAACATCTATAGCTGGTAGCTTTATGGCTGGCGGTGGAAAAATTCCCAAAAGTGGATACCAAACATGGAAAACAGATACTATAAATGCCGCTGGTGGAATGGGTGGTTACATTGATACAAGTAGATCAGCTTATAATAGGATTAATTAAAAATTAAATAATGGGAGCATACGAAAGTCCAACACCAATAATCGATAAATCATCAGGTCAAAATTTAGCTGCTTTACAAGGAATGGTTGCTAAAAACTTTGCAATGGGAATGCAAGGTTATCAAGCTAAACAAAAAGAAATAAGAATTAAAAAAGAAAAAGAAGATGCAAAGGTGGATAAGTTGTTAAAACAAGGAGACAACGAGGTAACCCAAATGCAACTATCGGTTATTAAAACTGCAGCTAATCCAGGTGTTAAATTTAAAAAAGTTAATTGGCCTGAATTTTGGGCAGCTGATATAAAAAGATATGAATTCTTATCAGACAGTATAGCTTTAGGTACAAGTGCTGATCCTTCTGCGGATAGAGCGGAAATGACTAATATTTTTGGACAAGTAACAAATCTTACAAATTCTTTAGGTTATATATCTGGAACTGCAGCAACCATAAACGAAAGCTTTAACGGAAACAACGCAAACAAGCCTGGAGGAGTTTACACTGGAGAAAACGCAGGTACAATAGAAGCTTTTAGAATTTTTAGTGGTCAAAACCCTGGCTCTAGACAGCCTAGAAAAGATGAAGGTGAACTAGTGTGGGATATTTTTGATGGAGAAGGAAAACTAGTTGAAACTATTAATCCAGCTATGTTACAAAGACTTAGTGAATTAAATCAAGATGCTGTAACAACAATATCTAATCCTAATAAAGATTTTAATGAACAAATAACAAATTCAAATTTTTATAACGTAACTGGGGTAAATGACAAAGGAGCTCCGTTATTTCTTGATACTGATAATTCTGCTGGGTTAAAACGTGAATTTTTAACAGAATCATATATTGATGTAAAGCCTAATGCTAATGGTGGCAAAACATACACACAAATGTTTTCAGCAAACAAGGATTTAATGATGACTGATGTAGATTTTGCTGTAATGGCGCAAGGAACTACAGAAGGTATGTTTGTTAAAAATAAAAACAGCAAAGGCGCACTTGGTTACGCTAACACTCAAATGCAAAACATAAAACTGACTAAAGAAAACTTTATAAATAATCCTTTATTTAAAAACAAATATACAGAAAAAAACTTAGTGGAAGGAGATCCTATTGGAGGAGAAGCTTATGCTATGATAATGGACAAAGAAAATGATGGTTATATGTTTGACATGGAAGGTGGTTTATCGGCTGAAAAAAAAGATATATATAATTTAATGTATCAAAAACATTGGTTAAATGAAAACGTTCAAGCAAAAAATATTAAATCAAGCAAACCTAGTCCATTTACTAAAGCTGAATTAAACATTAATAACTTTAAAAATGTTTTAAAAACAACTTATGTTGACAATGAAAAGTATGAAATGAATAATGGAAGTGTTAACGCAGCTAAAGTTTTACAAGACATGAAAATAAATGATCAAGTAGATAACAATGCTTTAGTTGACTTCTTAGTTGTAACTCAAAAATCTATAGACGAACAAACTGAGGCATTCGAGGGTCAGTATATGAAAGATTTTGTAAAAATGCCTGGAGTAAAGTTTGACAAAAAAGGTGCACCCATAATGGATGCAGGTCAAAGATTAAAAATGAATAACGCTAAAAAAGATTTAGTTAAAGACATGCAAAGAGCAATGGATACAAATAGTGTTTTTGATACAAGAACTCAAGCTGTTTTAACTTATGACATGATGAATGCAAAAATTTTGAAAAAGCAAAAAGAAACTTTACAAAATAGACAAGATCCAACATATAAAGATATTGATGTGACAAGTGATGTGGATTCTAAAGACTCAAGGAATCCCTCTGAAGATAAAATAGCTTTTTCAAAATATATGGAGGCTAATTTAAACGATCCATCAAGAATGAATTTCATGCAATGGCAAGCTAACAATAGGCCTACTAAATAAAATAATTAATTTTATATAATATGAACGAAGAACAAATAGCTGAATTGAAAGCTTTAGTTGACAAGTTAACTAAAGAAGGTTTATCTAAAGAAGAAATTCAAAGTCAAATTAATACAAAAAAATATGAGTTTCAAGAAATTAACAATTCTAAAGATAAAGATCAAGATGAAGAAAATGTTATAGTTGATGAAGAAGTTCAACAAACTGAACCAGTAAAGACAACACCTGTAGAAATGGATGCAACTGCAGGAGAAGTAATAGCATCCGATGTGGATTTGTCTTTGGAAGATGGTTTATTGGAATCAACAGAAGTTCAAATTGAAGAACCAGAACCTGAAGACCAGTTATTAAACTTTAAAAAAACAATAGATAATATTTTTATTGCTGCAGACGAACTTTCTGAAGAAGCAGAAGATTTTGAATCTCCTGTTTATAGAGAAATAGTTCAAACAGGGGTTAATATATTTAATGTGTTTGGAAAAAATCTTCCAAAAGGAATTCAATCTGCTTATATAAACACAAAAGCATCGGCGTTAGAGTTTATTGCTCAAGTAGCTGGTCAGGATGCGGCTGACTTTTTAGTTGGTTCAGAACTAAGCGGTGAAGGTATTGCTTTGATAGATCCCGAAACAAACGAACAAGTTGTTTTTAAAAAAGAGCCTATTGGTCAAGATTTAATTGAAAATAAAAGATATAGAGAATTAAGAGATCAAGGTGTTGAACCCGTATATTTAGGAACAAACAAAAGAGTTGGAGAAGCTGCTGATAAAAGATGGATAGAAATGCTTCAAGAATCTGAAACAGTATCACAATCAAGAGGTAGCAGTGGAGAAGGTATTGTTAAAGGTGTCAGAAAAGGAGATTTTTCAGATATTGCTGGTGGAGCTTTTAATGCAGTTGGAAGCATGATAGAAACAATGGTACCCGCTGTGTTAACTAGAGGTATGAGTTTAGCTCCTCAAATAATTGCCCCAATGATTAGTGATTTTCAAATAAGTAAAGCTAGGGCATTATATCCTGATTTGACACTAGAAGAAGGTTTACAAGCTTTACAAGACAACGATGAGGTGGAAATTGGAATTCCATTAGCGTTAGGAACTGTTGCAGCTGGGTTAGAGTATGTTGGTGTTAAAGGAGTAGGAAAAGCTATAGCAAAATCTGCTTTTAATTACAGAGGAATAGGTTCTTTATTAT
>Ga0308011_10001129_pt1 | contig 12547 bp, 11 predicted proteins | sample Neamet177_FD_203144 | JGI IMG/M metagenome (GOLD analysis project Ga0308011, IMG submission 203144) | Marine microbial communities from water near the shore, Antarctic Ocean - #177 | ecosystem: Environmental > Aquatic > Marine > Unclassified | place: Southern Ocean | collected 2014-07-25
GTGCACTTGCAAAAATTGTAGCTATCGCTAAAGTTAAAGTTAGTAGTGTTTTTTTCATATTTATTAATTTTGGTTTATAATTCTAATTGTCTTTCCATTTCATCAATTTCGATATAATCATAGGCCTCATGTAAAGTTGGAACAATTGTTAAACTTTCATCAAAAGAAAATTCACTAATAATTACAAAAGAGCCCTTCATAGCTGAAACACTTGCTGCAAATGTAATAAATTTATCTTTAATATTCTCAGCCACTTCAGGAGAAACTTCTCTTAAGTCAGCAATAAAGTTTTTAATCTCTGAAGTAATCTTCAATTCTGACAAAGTATTATCCTTGCTTAACTTAAATACTAAAGTTGATTCTTGAATATTCATCTTTCTTAATTATTTTTAATTTTTCCTGCCAACAAATACAATACTGCCATTCGTATAGCCACACCATTTTCAACTTGATCAAGAATAATCGCATGCTTTGAATCTGCTACATCCGAACTTAATTCAACCCCTCTATTTATTGGGCCAGGATGCATAATCGTAATTTCTTTATCCAAACTTTCTAGCACTTCTTTATTAATTCCGTACACCATAGCATACTCTCTCAATGAAGGGAAATAATTTACATCTTGTCGTTCTAACTGTATCCTTAAAACATTTGCTACATCACACCATTCCAAAGCCTCTTTTAAGTCAGAGAAATGAGTAATTCCTAAAGCATCCAAATGTTTAGGCATCATTGAAGATGGTCCGCAAACCTTAACCTCTGCCCCAAGTTTTTGCAAGCAATAGATATTAGATAGTGCAACTCTAGAATGTAGGATATCGCCAACAATTACAATCTTCTTACCCTCTACTTTTCCATGTTTTTCTCTAATTGAATAAGCATCAAGCAAAGCTTGTGTAGGATGCTCATGTGCCCCATCACCAGCATTTACAATTTTCGCATCAATATTTCGAGACAAGAAAACAGATGCACCTGGGTTTGGATGGCGCATAACTACTATATCAACCTTCATAGCTAATATATTATTTACCGTGTCCAATAATGTTTCTCCTTTTTTAACGGATGAAGATGCTGAAGCAAAGTTAATCACATCAGCTGAAAGTCTTTTTTCTGCTAGTTCAAATGATAATTTTGTTCTTGTAGAATTTTCAAAAAATAAATTTGCAATCGTGATATCTCTTAAAGAAGGGACTTTTTTTATCGGCTGATTGATGATTTTTTTAAAATTATCTGCTGTTTTAAAAATCAAATCTATATCTGATTTTTTCAGGTATTTTATTCCTAATAAATGGTCTACCGATAAATTGCTCATTATTCTGATTTTACCATTAATATTCTATCTTTTCCGTTTATTTCTTTCCATTCCACTATTACTCTTTCGGAATCAATTGCATCAATTGTTCTTCCAACATAATTAGGTTGAATTGGTAAATGTCTACTGAATCTTCTGTCAATTAAAGTTAATAACTCAACTGACTTTGGTCTTCCAAAAGCCATTAGGGCATCAATTGCTGATCGGATTGAACGTCCGGTAAACAAAACGTCATCAATTAAAACTACATTTTTACCTTCAACAGAAAGGTTCATGTCCATAACTTGAGGAACAATAGGTTCTTCTCTCCTAAGCAAATCATCCCTATAAAACGAAATATCTATATTTCCTGATTCAATGGTAGAGTTTGAAATTAGCGTTTGAAGCTTAGTAATAATTCTTTTGCTTAAATAAGTTCCTCTAGGTTGCACACCAACAACTACAGTGTTTTCAAAATCATTATGATTTTCAATTAACTGCTGACACAACCTTTCGATTGTAATCTCAATTTCATGCTGATTTAATATTTGTCTTTGTTCAATCATTGCAATACAAAAATAGCAAAAAAAAAGCCCCAAATTAATGGGGCTTTGAATTATTATTCACCTTTCTCTAAATTCTTCTTCAGAGCGGCTAAACTATCTAAATCACCTAAAGTAGAATGTTGTTTATCATCTACCATTTTCTTAATCACTTTCTTAGCTGCTGAAGCTGATTTCTTTCTTTCTGCTTCAAGTTCTTCTTTAAAGATTGCTGTATGAGAAACTAAAATCTTTTTGTTTTCTTTAGAGAACTCAAGGATTCTAAACGTTAATGTTTCACCAACTGCTATACTTGAACCATCTTCTTTTTCAGTATGTCTTTTAGGAGCAAAAGCTTCAACTTCTTCAGACAATGCGATTACAGCACCTTTATCGAATACCTCTTTTACAGTACCTTCATAATCCTTACCATCTTTGAATTGCTTAGCATACTCATCCCAAGGGTTTTCATCTAATTGCTTGTGTCCTAAACTGATTTTTCTGTTTGACTTATCAATATCTAAAACAATAACATCAAGCATTGCATCAACTTGAGTAAACTCAGCTGGGTGCTTAATTTTCTTAGTCCAAGATAAATCAGAAATGTGTACTAAACCGTCAACACCTTCAACTAATTCAACAAAAATTCCAAAGTTTGTAAAGTTTCTTACTTTAACACTATGCTTAGATCCAATAGGGAAATTAGCTGCAATATCAGCCCATGGGTCTGGGGTCATCTGTTTAACACCTAATGACATTTTTCTAGTCTCTTTATCCAAAGTCAAGATTTGAGCTTTCACAGCATCTCCTTTCTTATAGAAGTCATTTGCACTTCTCAAGTGAGTTGACCAAGACATTTCAGATACGTGTAATAATGCTTCAATTCCTGCTTGTAATTCAACAAACACACCATAATCAGCAACTACTACAACTTTACCATCAACCTCATCACCAACTTTTAAGTTTTCATCTAAATTCGCCCAAGGATGCTCACCTAATTGCTTCAATCCTAATTGAATTCTACTCTTACCTTCATCAAAGTCAAGGATTACAACATTAATAGTTTCGTCTAAAGATACAATCTCATCAGGATGAGAAATTCTACCCCAAGATAAATCAGTAATATGAACTAAACCATCAATACCTCCTAAATCAACAAACACACCATAAGAAGTGATATTTTTAACTGTTCCTTCAAGTACTTGTCCTTTTTCTAATTTAGACATTATCTCTTTAGTTTGAACAGCTAAATCAGCTTCAATTAATGCTTTATGAGATACAACAACATTACGGAATGATTCGTTAACCTTAACAACTTTAAATTCCATTTTCTTACCAACATATTCATCATAGTCACGGATAGGTTTAACATCAATTTGAGAACCTGGTAAGAAACACTCAATACCAAACACATCAACAATCATACCTCCTTTAGTTCTACTTAAAATCTGACCATTAACAACCTCACCAGTTTCTAAAGCAACATTTACTTTCTCCCAAGCTCTTAATACTCTTGCTCTTCTGTGAGATAAAACTAATTGTCCGTTTTTATCTTCTTGTTTTTCAACTAATACTTCAACAGTATCACCTACTTTTAAATCTGGGTTATACTTAAATTCGTTAAAACTAAGTACACCATCCGATTTAAAGTTGATATCAACAACAACCTCTCTTTCAGTAATCATTACAACTGAACCATCAATAACTTGCTTATCAATAACATCAGGTAATGTAGCACTGTATTCTTTTTCTAAATCAGTTCTCTCTGTTTTTGAATAAGTATCATTCTGAGCAGCTAAATCCCAATCAAATTCTTCTACTTTTTCAACTTTCTTTTTTGGAGCTTTTTCAGCTTTTACTTCTTCAAGTACAGGAGCTTCTTCTTTTTTTACTTCTTCAGCAACTGGAGTTTCAGTTACTACTACCTCCTCAACTTTAGGAGTTTCTACTGCTTTTGGTGCAGTTTCTTTTTTGTTTTCTTTTGACATTTTGTCATTTTACATTTGTATCTTAAAGTATTAAGGCTTTCATGTGATACCTTTAAGAGCTATTAATTTTATATTTTCCCTTCCCACTACCTTACAACACATTCTGAAAAGGGCTGCAAAAATACAATTTTAATCTGAAATAACAAACAAGAATTTTAAGCTATATTTTCAATAGCATTTTGAACATTTTCCATCAACCATCTTGGAGTTGAAGTGGCACCACAAATCCCAACAGAATTGGAAGCAGAAAACCAATCTTTCTTTATCTCATCTACATCAGAAACAAAGTAGGAATTAGCGTTCTCTTCTTTACATGATTTATACAACATTTTTCCATTGGAACTTTTTTGTCCACTCACAAAAATAATTACATCATTGTCCTTTGAAAATTGCTTCAATTGAGGTTCACGACCCGAAACTTGCCTACACAAAGTGTCGTGCACTATGTATTTTACATTTTCATCACCTGCCAATTTTACCCTTTCAGCAATTACATCACTAATCTCTTTATAAGCTTTAGGACTTTTTGTTGTTTGGGAATAAATATAAATTGACTTAGAGAAATCTACCTTCACCAAATCTTCAACAGTAGTAACAATTATCGCATCATTTTTAGTTTGTCCAAGCAAACCAGTTACTTCAGCATGCCCCTCTTTTCCAAAAATAATTACTTGGCCATCAATCTTTTTAAGATCCTCATACCCCTCCTTAATTTGATGCTGTAATTTCAATACTACAGGACATGAAGCATCCAATAATTGTATGTTATTTTCAAGAGCAATATTATAAGTTGATGGCGGTTCACCATGGGCACGAATCAATATTTTACAGTCCGAAAGTCCTTTCAAATCATCATGATTAATAATTTTTAAACCCATATCAGTCAAGCGCTCCACTTCTTTATTGTTATGTACAATATCACCCAAACAATACAAGCTATCTTCTTTTTCTAAAATGTCTTCTGCCATTTGGATAGCATATACTACACCAAAACAAAAGCCCGAATATTTATCAATAGTAACTTCCATTATTCACTTAATTTATTTGTTATTAAATCATCAATCAAAGCATTTTGTTTTTGAATTGATAGCTCAGAATTATCAATTAAAATCGCATCTTTTGCCTGAAGCAAAGGATTTATCTCTCTATTTGTATCATGATCATCTCTTAAAGTAAGGCTACCCAACACTTCCTCAAAAGTAACTTTCTCTCCTTTTTTATTCAATTCATCATACCTTCTTTGCGCTCTTATTTCAGCACTTGCTGTCACAAATAATTTCAATTTTGCATCAGGAAATACTTTTGTACCAATATCTCTTCCGTCCATTACCACATTGCATTGCTTACCAATTTCTTGTTGTAATGCAATTAGTTTTTCACGCACTTGTTGAATTTGAGCCACAACACTTACATTATCAGAAACCTCAAACCCTCTAATAATTTGCTCAACATTCTCGCCATTCAGAATTGTTTCTGATTTTTTTGTTTCAGCATTAAAAACAAAATTAATTGTAATTTTATCTAGTTCAACTACAAGACTGGCTAGATTAACATCTTTATTAGTAATGATATTATTGCGCATACAATAGAGTGTTACTGCACGATACATTGCTCCTGTATCAATATAGCGCATACCATATTTGCTCGCTACCGCTTTTGCAATAGTACTTTTCCCGCAGGAAGAATGACCGTCAATCGCTATATTAAAAGGTAAACTCATTTAGAACCCAAAAGTACTCAAATTTGTAGCAATACTAAAATTATTTGGCGCTCCTGACAAATGATAAGAAGCCCTACTATAATCCAAGCGGAATTTTGACACCTTAAACCCTATTCCCCATGAAAAACCAACCAATGCTGGATAAGTAGAAAGACTCATATCAAACCTTCTTTGAAAATTAAAACCTGCTCTTATAAAAAGACTTTTACGAAAAGGGTTTAACTCACCTCCAACAATCAAATGTCGCAATGCAGTTTTTGCAATACTTTCTTCCTTTACCTCTAACTCACCCGTTTCAATATTAGTTTGACTCGATAACTTATAAGGTGATTTTATGTTAAACTGATTCAAATGATGGAAAGTAAGCAAATATCGAAAAGGAAGGTGTTTCAACTCTTTACTTATTCCTAATTGCACATCAAAAGGGAGCGATTCTTTTTTATTAGTATAAGCAATAAGCTGCCCACCCATATTCTTAAAAAGCAAAGTAGAAGTAAAGGTCTTTTCAGCATTAAAATAAGTTACAGAAACATTAGAAGATAGTGCAAAAGCATAATAAGTTTCATACTGAGAATTTAACATATTTAAGTTTACACCCAATGTGAATTTTTCAGTTAAGGCTTTACCTAAACCAAAGACAATCACTTGATCGTGAGCTGAAAATGAACCCAGATTATTTCCAACAACATCATTATGTTCAAAATTACCATAATTTATTGCTTTAAGTCCAATTGAAAAAACACCAAACTCCTTCCACTTTCGAGCATAAGAAAAACCTACTAGATTGATATCCGAAAAATAATCAGTAAATGAAAAAACCAACCTATTATGCATTTTAGCATTTAACAAAGAAGGAGTCGTTTGTGCTAAAGAAACATCTCCATCAACAATAGCAATTCCACTTCCTCCCATAGCCTCAATTCTTGGAGATTGTTCCACATCAATAAATGAAAAAGCAGTTGTTCCACCAATTTGAGCCAAAAGACTCAAAGGCAAACAAAACGCTATTATGATTATTCTTTTTATCATTTATTTAATCAGAAACGAAATTTACTCGTCCTTATTACAAATTCACTAATCAATAGTTACTACTCCATCTACTTTTTCAGTTAACAAAGCAATATCGGTTACTTCTTTCAATGTATCTACATAATGAAAAGTCATACCCTTTACATACTTTTCATTTATCTCTAAAATGTCTTTTTTGTTCTGCTTTGAAAGAATAATTTCATTAATCCCTGAACGCTTAGCCGCCAATATTTTTTCTTTAATTCCACCAACTGGCAACACTTTCCCTCTTAAAGTAAGCTCGCCTGTCATGGCAATTTTCTCTTTTACTTTTCTTTGCGTAAAAGAAGAAACTAAGGAAGTAAACATGGTAATTCCTGCTGAAGGACCATCCTTAGGAGTTGCTCCTTCTGGCACATGCACATGCACATTCCATTTATCAAATACATCTGTATCTATACCATATTCTCTAGCATGGGCTTTCAAGTACTCCATAGCTAATGTTATCGATTCTTTCATTACTTTCCCAAGATTTCCTGTAACAGATAGTTTTCCTTTTCCTTTACTCAAGCTACTTTCAATGAATAGAATATCACCACCAACTGAAGTCCAAGCCAAACCTGTAACCACACCTGCTACTGAATTATCCGTAAAACGATCTCTATCAAATCTTGGTGCACCCAATACTTTTTCCACTACATCATTCCCTGGTGAATAATCAAAAGATTCTTCCATAGCCAATGACTTTGCCACATTACGAATCATTTTACTCACCATTTTATCCAAAGTTCTTACTCCTGATTCTCTTGTATATTGGTCAACAATTTTCTCTAATATTGCATCCGAAAGCGTAAATTGTTCTGTTTTTAACCCATGAGATTTTAATTGTTTTGGCAACAAATGTTTTTTTGCAATCTGAACCTTCTCTTCAATAGTATAACCATTAATCTCAATAATCTCCATTCTATCCCTTAGTGCTGGTTGAATGGGTGCTAATGAATTGGCAGTAGCCACAAACATTACTTTTGATAAATCATAATCTAACTCCAAATAATTGTCATGGAAAGCTTCATTTTGTTCAGGATCCAAAACCTCCAAAAGTGCAGAAGAAGGGTCGCCATGAGAATCCCTAGTTACCTTATCAATTTCATCCAACACAAAAACAGGATTAGATGATTTTGCTTTTTGAATGGATTTAATAATCCTACCCGGCATAGCTCCAATATACGTTTTTCTGTGCCCTCTTATTTCCGACTCATCTCTTAATCCTCCTAAAGAAACTCTTTCGTATTTTCTGCCCAATGCCTCAGCAATCGATTTTCCTAAAGAAGTTTTCCCAACTCCAGGAGGACCATACAAACATAAAATTGGCGATTTCATATCTCCTCTTAGCTTTAAAACTGCCAAATGCTCTATGATTCTCTCCTTTACTTTTTCCAGCCCAAAATGATCTCTATCCAAAATCTCTTTTGCTTTCTTCAAATCAAAACTATCAGTAGTAACTTCATCCCAAGGTAAATCCAAGACAAGCTCAATATAACTTCTTTGTACCGCATAATCCGACATAGAAGAATTCATCCTTTGCAACTTTCTTAACTCTTTATCAAAAGCATTAGCCACCTCTTTGTTCCATTTCTTTTTAGTTCCTTGAGTACGCATTTCATCAATCTCCTTTTGTGAACCACTCCCTCCTAATTCTTCTTGAATTGCTTTCATCTGCTGATTCAAGTAATACTCTCTTTGCTGCTTATCCAAATCAGTTTGCACTTTCGATTGGATTTTATTTTTCATTTCCAAAAGCTGCAATTCCTTTGTCAATAATTCCAATACTGAAATTGCTCGCTTTTTCAAATCTACATCTTCCAATAAAGATTGTTTTTCAGGCAAACCTATGTTCATATTTGACGAAACAAAATTGATGGCAAAAGAAGTATTCTTAATATTCTTAATTGCAATAGCTGCCTCTGAAGGGATATTAGGAGATTCATCAATAATCCTTAAAGCCAAATCTTTTACTGAGGAAACCAATGCCGTAAACTCTTCATCATTTTTCTCTGGTTTTACTTCTTTTAAATCAGAAATTCTTGCTTTATAATAAGGCTCATCTTGAACCATTTCTTCAATTTTAAAACGCTTACGCCCTTGTATTACTGCCGTGATATTTCCATCAGGCATTTTTAACATTTTTAAAATATGAGCAACTGTACCTACTTCATTCAAGTCTTTTAATTCAGGTAATTCTGTATCAAAATCCTTTTGAGAAACAACTCCAATCGTTTTGTTTCCGTTTTCAGCATCTTTTATCAATTTCACTGAACGGTCTCTACCAATAGTAATTGGTATAATCACGCCAGGGAAAAGTACCGTATTCCTCAATGGTAAAATTGACAATACATCAGGGGTATCTTCTTTTGATATTTTTGCCTCATCCTCATCAGACATTAATGGCAAAAACTCTGTATCTTCATTTATTAAATCAGACAACTCAAAGTTATCCAAATGATATTTATTTCTCATAATAATTGTTTTTCACCAATCAACTAATGCAATTAGTGTGCCATAATTGAAATATGGATTTTTTGTCAGTTATTGTTCGTTTCTGTAGCGTTTTGTCATATTATACACTTGGGTAAGAATATCCTGTTCTGTTTTATCAAACTTCAATTTTCTTCTAACCAATACCTTTTCGGCCACCTCAAAAACTTTAGGTAATTTGTAAACAGAATAACCTGCAGCACCTCCCCAACTAAAAGAAGGGATAAAATTTCTTGGAAAACCACTTCCGAAAATATTAGCACTTACCCCAACAACTGTACCCGTATTGAACATAGTGTTAATTCCACACTTGGAATGGTCGCCCATAATAAGTCCGCAAAATTGCAATCCTGTTTTTTTGAAGCGTTCTGTTTCATAATTCCAGAGCTTTACCTCAGCATAATTATTCTTCAGATTAGAATTATTCGTATCAGCACCAAGGTTACACCATTCGCCAATTACCGCATTTCCTAAAAATCCATCATGTGCTTTGGAAGAATAACCAAAAAATACGGAATTATTCACCTCACCACCCACCTTACAATAAGGACCTAAAGTAGTTGCACCATAAATTTTAGCTCCCATTTTTAAAACTGAATTTTCGCACATTGCAAAAGGACCTCTAATAATTGAACCTTCCATTACCTCAGCATTTTTTCCTATATATATAGGGCCATTTTCTGAATTCAAAATACTGCAAGAAACTTTTGCTCCTTCTTCAATAAAAATTTTATCTCCTAGTAAAGTATTGGTTTCATTTAAGGTTTTTGATTTTCTTCTTTTGGTTAACAATGTAAAATCACTTGCTATTTCTCTGTCATTATCCGAAAAGATATCCCAAAGATTTTCAACTGAATTAAAAGAAACATGAGAAGCTATCCTGTTCATCTTTTGCAAATCAAAAATATCTGATCGAAAAGCAAAAACCTCTCCATTTTTTTCCAAAGCCTCTCCTATTCTTAAACTTTCCAATTCGGTTATTAATGCTTTTGACGGCAAGACCTTAGAAGCGATCCAAAGATTATCTTTGTGTGTTTTTAAAGGGAATTTATCCGATAAATAATCAACCGTTTGTACCGAAACTGATTTATAATACCTCTCCCATTTCTCCTTAATTGTTAGGATTCCTATCCTAAAATCAGAGATTGGGCGAGTATAAGTTAGGGGATAATAATTTTCCCTATTGCTGTCAAAAAGAATTACATTCATAAAAGCAAAGTTAAAAAAAAAGCCCACACAAATGTGCAGGCTTTTTACTATAGATTAAAATTCGATTATTTTGCGAATTTCTTGTATTTGTTTTTGAATTTATCAATTCTACCAGCAGTATCAATAAGTTTTGCTTTACCAGTATAAAAAGGATGAGAATCAGAAGAAATCTCCATTTTTACTAATGGGTATTCATTACCGTCTTCCCACTTAATAGTATCTTCAGTTTCAATACAAGACTTAGTTAAAATTGCAAACTCTGTTGACATATCTTTAAATATGCAAAATCTGTAATTATCTGGGTGTATGTCTTTTCTCATAATTGTATCTTCTTAAATTAGGGCTGCAAAAATAGAAAGTTTTCTGTAATCAGCAACACTAATTAACAAATATTATAAATTTAAATCGTTTAGCAAAGTATTAGTCGCTTTTACTCCTACAGCTGATGCTTGTAATTGACTTAATTCTGCCTCATCCAAGTTGATTTCAACTATCTTTTCTATTCCGTTTTTACCCAAGATAACTGGCACACCAATGCATAAATCATTCAAACCAAATTCTCCTTCCAACAATACTGAACATGGGAACATTTTTTGTTGATCACAAGCAATTGCTTGCACTAAAGAACTAACTGCAGCACCTGGAGCATACCAAGCTGAAGTACCTAACATTCCTGTTAATGTAGCTCCACCAACCTTAGTATCTTCCAATACTTTTTGTAATCTTTCAGCAGGCAAGAATTCTGAAACTCTTACTGAATTTCTAGTTGCTAATCTTGTTAAAGGCACCATTCCTTTGTCAGAATGACCTCCAATTACCATACCATCAACATCAGACATTGGACATTCCATTGCCTCAGCCAAACGGTATTGGAATCGTGCAGAATCCAAAGCACCACCCATTCCAATAATTCTGTTTTTTGGTAAACCAGTTACTTTATGCGTTAAATAAGTCATAGTATCCATAGGATTACTTACAATGATTAAAATCACATCAGGAGAATATTTAATCAATTGCTCCGAAACTGATTTTACAATACCTGCATTGATTCCGATTAACTCCTCCCTTGTCATTCCTGGTTTTCTTGGAATTCCTGAAGTAATAACTGCAATATTACTTCCTGCAGTTTTAGAATAATCGTTAGTTGAACCTGTAATTTTAGTATCAAAACCCATCAATGATGCGGTTTGCATTAAGTCCATTGCCTTTCCTTCAGCAAAATTTTCTTTAATATCAACTAATACTACCTCTGAAGCAAAGTTTTTAATCGCGATATATTCCGCACAACTTGCTCCTACTGCTCCTGCTCCTACTACTGTAACTTTCATTCTTTTATTTATTTGGTTGTTATTTTTAAATTTGTTTTTAAAACTTATGCGTCAATATTAGCGTATTTGGCATTTGCTTCAATAAAGGCTCTTCTTGGCGGAACTTCATCCCCCATTAACATAGAAAACACTCTATCTGCTTCTGCTGCATTGTCAATAGTAACCTGTTTAAGCGTTCTGAATTCAGGATTCAAAGTGGTATCCCAAAGCTGAGAAGCATTCATCTCCCCTAACCCTTTATACCTTTGTATCATTACATTCACATCCTTTCCTCCTTTCATCTCTCTAACCATCATCTCTCTTTGATCCTCATCCCAACAATATCTATGATCCTTACCTCTTTTTAATAAGTATAAAGGCGGAGTTGCAATATAAACATACCCTTGCTCAATAAGTGGTTTTAAGTAACGGAAGAAGAAAGTTAATAGTAAAGTAGCAATGTGAGATCCGTCAATATCCGCATCCGTCATAACTACTACTTTATGGTATCTTAATTTATCCATATTTAACTCTCTTTCATCATCCAAAGTACCAATTGAAACACCAAGAGCTTTAAACATATTTTTAATTTCCTCATTTTCAAAAACCCTATGCGGCATAGCTTTTTCAACATTCAATATTTTCCCTCTTAAAGGTAAAATTGCTTGAAAATGTCTATCTCTACCTTGCTTAGCAGTACCACCTGCTGAATCTCCCTCAACTAAGAAAATTTCACATTTTGCAGGATCTTTTTCCGAACAATCAGATAGCTTACCAGGAAGACCAGAACCGACAAGTACACTCTTTCTCTGCACCATTTCCCTTGCCTTAGTTGCTGCATTACGAGCTGTAGCAGCCAAAATTACTTTTAGCACAATTCTTTTTGCTTGCTCAGGATTTTCCTCCAAATAGAAAGTAAGCATATCACTTACTGATTGAGAAACTGC
>Ga0308011_10001134_pt1 | contig 12512 bp, 10 predicted proteins | sample Neamet177_FD_203144 | JGI IMG/M metagenome (GOLD analysis project Ga0308011, IMG submission 203144) | Marine microbial communities from water near the shore, Antarctic Ocean - #177 | ecosystem: Environmental > Aquatic > Marine > Unclassified | place: Southern Ocean | collected 2014-07-25
GCTCCAAAGAAGAGACCAGAAAATGTGAAGACTGATAAATAAATCTACTTTATTCTTATCTTGTTCGCATGAATAGATTTCTTGCGATTGTTTTTTTGTCCTTTAGTTTATTTTTACATGCATCATCTCCGGTAGGAGTAGATGTGAATGAAATACGATTAAGTATTTCTTCCTCTGACTTGTCTCAGAACAGTCAAGCATTATTAAGAGCTACATCTTATTGGAGTCAGTGGGAAATAAGTCATGCTGGCTGGATGACCACTATGAGTAGTAAAACGGGCTTTCCACACCGAGCATGGGGACCAGGGGTCGTAATTAGTGGTGCAGATATAGATAGCAAACATAATGAGTTTGTGGTGAATCAATTGACTCTTTTCGGTATTGATAAATCTCAGCTCTCTGATGCTGTAGTGGTTGCTAATTCTGAATCTCACAGTCGAGTTTTCCAAACCCAAACCATAAGTGGATATCCAGTTCTGTTCAGCCAATTACAAACTAAATGGAAGGAGGGTAAGCTTGTAATGTGGGGGTTGGATTGGTGGAGTGATGCAGAATTACCAGTCGGGGATTTGTTAGACGATGAAGTACTATCTGCTCTTGCTAAAGGTGATATTATTTTCGAAGACTTGGCGTTGACTTTGGAGGGATGGGCGATTCTTCCTGATTCATATGCAGATGGAGAATTCAGACTTGTAAGAAAGATGATGCTTAAGGGAAAGGTTGATGGGCTTGTGAGAAATTACGAGACATGGGTGGATGCTTTTAGTGGAAGGGTTTGGTATAGAAAAAATAACATTGTTCACCACCTAGGAAAGAAAACTACGGTTACAATGGGCTTGTTTAAAAAGCCAATTACTGAGCCAGTAGTAACTAAAGAACTTATAACTCAACCTGCTACGCTTCCAGTGATTTCAGGCCAAATGAACGGTTTAGGGCACGCTGCGTATCCGTACGAAGATTCAGAACAGTTAGGTATGCCTCACCTTCAATTATTATTGAATGGCCAGACGTTTTACACCGATGAAAACGGCGGCTTTATCACGAATCTTTCTTCAGCAATGATGAGTGCTAATATCGAGCTGAAGGGGAAGTGGTGCAATGTTTATACAAACAACAACACACCATCCGTCCTTCTCGATTTCCAAAACGGATATAATATTTTAAGCGTACCTGGAAACCCAAAAGAAGTGAGCGCGTATAGGAATGTCAACCTTATTCACGATCATATGAATGCATGGCTGCCTGGCTTTACTGCTTTAGATTTCCCGCTATCCACGAATATTGATGTTGAGGGTGAGTGTAATGCTTTTTTCGACGGCAATAGTATCAATTTTTACGATACAGGTGGTGGTTGTAATCCTACGTCATTGATAGCTGATGTCGTTTATCACGAATATGGTCACGGAATTAATAGCTTCTATTATAATAGCCTAGGTGCGGGTTTTTACAATGGAGCGATGGGAGAGGGGTATGCGGATATTTGGGCTATGTCCTTAGCTGATATTGTAGAAATAGGAAAAGGATTTTATGAAGAAAATAATGATGGTATTCGTAGGTACGATGCTGAACCTAAAGTGTACCCTCAAGATATCGTAGGCGAGGTTCACTCCGATGGTGAGATCATTGCGGGAGCTTGGTACGACACACACTTGTTGTTAGGCGGGGATTGGGACATAACGATGTCGCTTTTTGCCGATGCTCTGCCAGGCCTTCAAGCCACAGCTGCGGATGGTGAGGAAGGTCAAGCCTTCACGGATGTTCTTTTAGATGTGTTGCAAGCTGATGATGACGATGATGATTTGCTTAATGGTACGCCTAACGCACTAGCTATTATTGAGGGGTTCGCGATTCATGGCATTACTCTTTTCAGTTATGCTACGGTGGATCATTATCCGGTGGAGTTTACGCAAGCTGATGAGAGCATAGAGATTGAGGCTGAAGTTGATGTAGTCTTCCCGTACAGCTTGTATTTCGATGGTGTTTATTTATCCTATAGGACTTTGTATTCCGATGCATGGAATGAGATTCTAATGGACCAAAACAATGAGTTCTTCACATCTACAATAAACGGTCTTCCCGCCGGAACAGTTGTGGAGTATTTCATAAAGATTAAGGATGTCTTCGGAGGTGTAAGTGGAGTAACACCGATGGCTTCGGATAACGTTTCGAATGCGAATTTACCATACTATATCGTTGTCGGCTCTTACCCGTATCTGATAAATGATTCGGACGATTATGCTGATTTTGGTAATTGGGAAATGGGATTGCCGACAGATAATGCAACTTCAGGTGAGTGGGAAGAAACCATTCCTGTGGGTTCTTATGGCGAGGCTGGAAACCCGTCTTCTATAGTAGCTGCTGCAGCTGACCACACGGTTGGTTTCGCTGGATATTGTTTCTTAACGGGTGTCAGCCCTGGCTCTGATGCAGGTATAGGTGAGAACGATGTAGATGGTGGACACACGACTCTAGAATCTCCTTTAATAGACCTTACTATTTACGATAATCCTGTAATGACCTACTGGAGATGGTATGTGAACGCACCTTCAACAGGAGCTAATCCTGGTGCAGATTGGTGGCAGGTACAGATATCTAATGACGGAGGTTTAAACTGGCAATATCTAGAGAACACACTGCAGCAGGATATGTCATGGAGACGTAAGGCATTTAGAGTTTCTGATTATGTCGAGTTGACGGATGAATTCCAAATGAGATTTATAGCTTCTGACAGTACAACTGTGGGGGAGTACTTAGATGGGGGGAGCTTGATTGAGGCCGCTCTCGATGATATTATTCTTTATGATGTAGTTCCACCAAATGATGATACTAACGATATAGATGATTACCCTTCTGTATCTGTGAGTCCTAACCCTTCGTCTTCTTTTGCTACACTTAACTATGCATTAAGATCGACACCAGTAAGAATATATAATATGGTGGGTGCTCTTGTTTTCCAATCCCAGACTTCTACTAGCGGAAATTTAACCCTCGACATTTCGAGTTGGAATTCAGGAGTCTATACAATTGAATTGCGCGACATAAAAGCTGTTAGACAAATCCTGAGATTAGAAGTGATTAGATAGGTTCTATAGCATTTGTGTAAAGCCACCCCACGTTACCGTTCTCTAGCTTTATCTCTGTCCAATTCCCATCAACACCTATAACGCAAGCCTTAGTGCCTTCATGTAATTGAAATAGTTTCACGCCAGTATCTCCTGGCCCACTCATTACATCTACTCTTTCATGCATTACGATAGCGTATCTAGAGTTAGACATTCTATCCACGGTTGAATAAAGGAATGAAGAGAACAAGAGAGAAAGTATTAAAAACAAAACGGCGCCACTACTGGCAAAAGGACTGATTATACTTTGAGGTTTAGATAGTTTAATAGCTATCAACACGAATCCTGTAGTCCAAAAAGCGAGACTCAAGAAAAACCAAAAAACGAACATTTTACCAGCAAAAACAACTGCTGCCAGTTTATCTAGACCTACACCGGGTAGAGATTCAATTTTATCAATGGATCTCAGTTCAGCTAGTAATATATTCGCCCTTAAGTCGTCGTTTAAAGGGTCGATAAGCTTAGCTCTTTCGTAATGCAGCAAAGCCTCACCTATGTTCTCCAGTTTATAATGAGCGTTGCCCAAATTGTATTCAAGTTCAAAGCACATATGGCTGCGAGAAATGCTTTCATATTCTGCAACTGCTACTTCGTAATCCCCCGCGAGATAAGCGGTGTTAGCTATTTCGAATTTAGAATTCAGATCGAGACTGATGTCAGGATTTATTTGGGCTAGAGTAATAGCAGGAGTGAAGGCAAGCATAAATAGAATCACATTTGCTGCACTGATTTTTATCTTTTCTGAGCTAATGCTAGCTAGTTTTCGGGCCTCCTGAATTGTGTCAGACAATTCCGGCAATGCACCAGGCGCATACCTTGCCATTTCACATTTCTGCAACAGACTATCCCAGGCTTCGGCATCGGGCTCTCCCATTTGGTCTTTAAGAACTTCAAAGGAAGCAGTCCTACTAAATTGACTTCGTCCCCAGCCTAGCTTAGCACACAGATACACTTCTATAGCTTCACCAAGCTCAGCGTATGCTAGCTCCTTCGTGTCTATACCACTGCATCTGTCTAAAGCACGATTAAATACTCGCCCAGACTTCTTGCTCAAAGTCCCCCTCATATCACGACGTTCTGAGTCAGTTCTCCTTTTAAAGATCAATGCAACTCCGGCCATAAGAGGCCCTAATATGTAAAGCAGCCAAATCAATTTCAATGATATAGCTTCATTGTTGTCGGAGCCCCAATGTGCGTGACTTGTGTTTATGTGTCTAATATCGTGATTGAGAACTTTAACCTTTTCCTTGATGCTATACGTTGTTTCATCGCCATTAATACCATCGCCTTTCTTTATCAGAATCACTTCATTTCTAAGTGTACGTGTTATGTACTTGTCATCTTTATAGTCGTAGTAGCTTAAGCTTATTTCCGGGAGTGAGTACTCGCCTGGAGCTCTAGGTATGACTACGTATTTATATGTTCTACGGCCACTCTCTCCAGCGGTGTTAATGGTTATGTTGTCGATGATTTCCGGGTCGAACACTTCGAATTCCACAGGCCAAACCAACTTAGGTTCGCGTATTAGTTTTAGGTTTCCATTTCCAATAAAAGTCAATTCGAAATTGAAAGCCTCGTTTACCTGAATGCTATCGGCATCAGTCCTAGTCTGAATTCTAAGATTCGCAAAAGTCCCAATGAATCCATCTGGTTTCCCGTCAGGTAATGGCACCACATTAATAGTAGCTGGTCTAGAACCGGTTTTTATCTCCTGTTGCTGGAAGAATCCCACGTTTTTATATCCCTGTATAATGAAATCATCCAATGTAAACGATCCTGTTTGTTGTGGAAAAGCAAGAATTTCTTTCACAACTTTTTCTACATATTCAACTCCGTTGATGATTTTTATTGATTGTTTATTCGTCCGTTCAGGCAAGCTTTCAGTCCAAAATCCCTCCAGCTCAGGAAACTTATTGATGTTGTAGCTAACCCTTCCATCCTTTGCATAAATCTTGTATCTAATTATCACAGGCTCCCCTAGATGAACGCTTTTTTTATTCACGACTACTACACTAGTTAGTAGTCCATAACCTGAGCGGGTTTCATCAGCACTGTTGTTTGTTGATGAAACTTTTAACACGAATGGTTCAGAATTCATAACTCCCTTCGTCGTAGACAACTTAACTGCAGGTATAGTTATATCGGAATTTGATGTTACTTGATAAGAATATGTGTAGCTGTAGCTGTATGTGGTTTTAAAATTATACATACTTGTCTGCTGAGATACGGATGGCCCTCCCATCAAATTCAGTCCCTGTATTTTACCTAAACTTATTTGTCCCGTTTTTAATTTACAATTCGACAGTGTTACAGTTAGTTGTATCCTATTGTTAGTTCTTGTAGGATTTTGATTAACCGTACACGTAACACTGGCGTCTTGCGATACAGCTGTCCCGGCAGAAAAGATGACTAGTGTCAAAGCCATCACCACACTAATGATATTTCTGATACCTACCATTGCTTTTCTATTGTTTTCTTTCCTGACCCTTTTTGCTTTGTCAGCTTAGCTTGAATCTTCTCCTCCTCGTTTTCTAGGTTTTCTAAAATGCGTTCCATCTCCTCCTTTGAAATTTGCTTGTCTACGGGCTTTCCCTCTTCTTCATTTTCTTCTGGCAGTTCACTCTCCTCTGCTTCCTCGTTATTATCTTCTCCGTCTTCTCCGTCTTCTCCGTCTTCTCCGTCTTCTCCGTCCTCTCCTTCTTCTCCGTCCTCTCCTTCTTCTCCGTCCTCTCCTTCTTCTCCTTCTTCGCCTTGCTCTCCTTCCTCGTCTTGCTCTCCTTCCTCGTCTTGCTCTTCCTCCTGTTCTTCCTGCTGCTGTAGAAGTTTATACGCGTTTGCTAGATTGTGTCTCGCCTCAACGAAGTTAGGGTCGTGTTTAAGCGCCGATTTGTATGCTTCTATGGCTGTTTCGATTTCCCCTCCCATTAAGGATGCGTTTCCAATGTTATACTCAGAACGAGATTTCAGAATCGGATTGTCACTGAATTCTATTGCCTGTTGGAATGCAGAAATAGCAGATTCAAAATCCTCTGTCTCGAGTAATGATCTGCCTCTGTTGTAAGCCGCGATATCTTCATAGTTCTCAAGACTACTTCCAGAATTGAATGAGGAGGCTGCCGACTCGTGTGCCTGTGCATTAAACGCCTCCACTCCGTCAATAAGGTGTTGCTTTAATTCTTGCTGGGTTTGGGCGTTAGCCTTAGTAAACAAAAGAAATATCAGCGATATGTAAACAAAATATTTCATTCGCTTTTTGTAGGGTGGGGGATCAGTGTTTCTAGTATGATTAAGACCAAACTAAGTAAAAGTAGAATCTGAAATTTATGGTCGTAATCTGTATACCTGACATCCGTAGTTGCGATTTTAAGGGTTTTACTAAAGGCTTCAATAGTGGGGTTTATATTCACGAAACTTTTATTAGCTCGTGTGAATAGTCCACCACCTGCTTGTGAAGTTGCTATCAAGCTGGACTCGTCAAGTTTAGAAACGACAGGCTTCCCGTCGGAAGATTGTAGGAATCCGATCTTTTCACCACGCTTGTTGAATTTAGGTACGGGGCCACCTTCAGGCGTAGCTATACCTAAAACATGAACGGTTACACCAGAATCATTTGCTTTAGATGCAGCTGCGACGGGATCGTCCTCATGGTTTTCTCCGTCAGTTAATATTAGAATACTCCTTCCGTTCTCTGGAGCATTTTCGAATGCCTTGAGACAAACATCTATCGCAGCTCCAATGGCTGTTCCCTGTGTGGCGATAAGATTAGGACTTACAGAATGTAGATATGTCTTTAATGAACTGTAATCTGAAGTTAGCGGACACTGAACGTATGCTTCGCCTGCAAAAACCACAAGCCCCAGTCTGTCAGTTCCTAGTTTAGAAATAATTCTTTCGACGGTTTGGGTAGCAATATCTAAACGCGATGGCCCTAAATCTTCTGCCATCATGCTATTACTGACGTCTATGGCTATCATGATGTCCGAACCCTTAGACTCAACCTCTATGAGTTTGCTTCCCACTTTGGGCCCCAAAACAGAGAAAACAGTCAATGCTAATGCCATGCGCCAAACTAAAAACCTCCATGTGTCTCGTCTGGGTGAGAATTTTGAAAGAACTCCATCTAGCAAGTCAGCATCAGCAAGTTTATTTGCAGATCGGATTTTCCAATGTATATGAATAATGTATGCTACAGTTGAAATAGGTAGGATGGCAAGTAGTATCAGCCATTCCCTTTTATTCCATTCTATATGCGGTGCGAATTCATGTAATACGACTGTTATTGCTCCGATGGCCACCCAAAAAACAATTTCAGCTATACTCACTCCTAGAATTATGGGCTTTAACTGCTTCATGATAGCGAGCGGATAAAGGTGAATCTTAAAGCTCTTTCTAGTATTATGGAGATTAATGCCATTAGCGCAAATGGCAAGTAGGCCTCCGTTTTACGTTGGTATTTTATTACGTTAAAGCGAGTTTTCTCCAACTCGTCAATTTCACTATAGATGCTAGAAAGTTTTTCTGCATTAGTTGCTCTGAAATACTTTCCGCCTGTTCTGTTGGCGATGTCCATTAGCACATCCTCATCAATTCTCACATCCACCCAGTCATACCTATATCCCGTTCCGCTAGCATTAAATGCAACGGGGCTTTTTGCTTTCCCTATAGTTCCTACTCCAATGGTGTAAATGCGAATGTTATTTAGCTCCGCAAGTTGAGCGGCATCGCTTGGGTCGATTTGGCCTGCATTATTCATACCGTCTGTGAGAATAATTATAACTCTGCTCTCCGCTTCTGAATTTCTAAGCCTGTTAACGGCTGTAGCTAACCCCATCCCAATGGCCGTACCGCCTTGAAGCAGCCCCGGTTGTAGGTCCATGATGCCGTTTTTTACTACCACATGATCGGAAGTTACAGGTACTTGAGTAAACGCTTCACCTTCGTACGCTACGACACCTATCCTGTCGTGAGGGCGAGCATCTATAAACTCAATTGCAACAATTTTAGATCTTTCCAGTCGGTTTGGCTTGAAGTCCTGACTCAGCATGGAATGACTCACGTCTATAGCTAATACAAGATCGATTCCTTCACTCGTCATATCCTCTACGCTGTCTGAAGATTGAGGCCGCGCTAACGCTATTATGAGCATCCCAATTGCAAATGTCCTTATCGCGTGTGGCAATTCAGTTATCCAGAAGTTAGAATAATACCCCCGCTGATTACCCTCCGATGGAGATGTGTTAATAGTTGCACGCAAAGGCGATGATAGGCCCTTTGAAAAATATCTAAAAGCCACAAGCGCGAGCGTTAGTGGTAATAAATACAACGCTTTGAAGCTATGCCAATCATAATTTGAATCAGCATTAACGGCGATGATAATTACCGCAACAATTGCAATGATATGTGTCGGTAAGACTTTAAGCCACTTCATCACGATTCTCTTTGTTGCTCTCAATTTTCTCCCATGAACTTTCTACGAACGAAATACAGGTGTCCAGTGATTTTTCATGTAAGTCATCGGCAGCGGTAAATTTCGCGAATTTGATTTTATCTCCGGTTAAAAGAGCTGCGATCAATTCCTGTTTATCACTCTCGCTTACGTCTAGCATTTTAATTAACTGAACAGCTTCACTAGATGTCTTGTCGAGTGACTTTACCATAAATCTAGCATCGATATATGTTCTAATCACCTGACTCAAATGTACTTGAAAAGTCTTCCCATCACCCTTTTTCCAGGCCTCTCTCTGCTTTAATTCCTTGAGTGCTTTGAGCGCGATAATATGTGCTGGAATCACCTCCATTTCTATTTCTTCTTCAATATTTATGTTTCGATTCCGCCCTTTTTTAATCACAAACCATAGACCTAATACTAAACAAATCACTAGTAATGTCCACCCTGCATATGGTAGCCATCGCACTATATTTTCTGCATTAGTCCATTTAACGTCATAAATTTCAGCATGACCTATTATGTCCTTAGAGTTCTCCGTTCTTGTAGGAATAACAGTAATACTAAGCCCGGGTAATATTATTGAGCTTGAGTCAAAAGCAGTCACCGCCCATGTTTTTTCAACGACATAATTCCAGTCCTCCGGATCTAATTCTGAGGGAGCTAAAGTGTCAGGTCCGGAAGACGAGATAATTTCCCATCCACCAGGTATTGTGTCTGTCCAGTTAGGCAATTCGTCAGTTCTAAGACTGTCATTAATAACCGAAAATCCCATTCGTGCAGTTATAGTAGCTCTTTCGCCCCAGCTTATTTCGCTTGTGTCTGCAGTGAACAGTACCTGAGAGTGTACACCCGTAGTTATGAAAACTAAGACCCAAGTAGAGATGATATTTATAAAGTACTTACCCACGTTTGTCAAATAATTGCATTAATGGTTTCACGTAATCTCTGTCAGTTCTTATCACTGTATGGTCTATGCCTGCTCTAGAAAACATTTTATCCAGTCCGTCACACCTTTTTAATTCTGCTGCTTTGTATTTCGTTCTGGCTTTTTTAGATGAACTCCAGATCCAATCTTCATTACCTGTTTCAGGATCTTTTACAGGTAAAAACCCTACACTCGGAATCTCCTTGTCAATAGGGTCGTCGAGCCTTAAGGCCACAAAATCATGTTTTCTTCCGGCTCTTTTTAACAGCTGTTCAAACCCATCATCTCTAAAGTCGCTTAGCAAAAACGAGACTGTACGTTTCTTCATTGCTGAAAGAAAGTGATCTAATGCCATTGTAACATCTGTACCAGTGCCCTCAGATTTCACGTCTAGAAGCTCCCTTATTATCCTTAAAACGTGAGATCTACCCTTTTTAGGGGGGATAAATTTTTCGATTTTATCTGAGAAAAGAATAGCTCCGACTTTATCGTTGTTTCCTAGAGCACTAAAGCCCAAAACCGCCGCCAATTCAGTTATTGTATCTCTCTTCGTTGAGCCTCTTGTGCCTAGGTCTATCGATCCACTTACGTCCGCGATTATAAACACAGTTAACTCCCTTTCTTCCTCAAACACCTTTAAATACGGTGTTCCCATCCTAGCGGTAACGTTCCAATTGATAGACCTTATCTCGTCCCCGTGCTGGTACTCTCTGTTTTCGCTGAAAGCCATCCCACGACCTTTAAAGGCACTGTGGTATGAACCAGAGAAAATCCGGTCACTCAGGCCGCGAGATTTAATCTCAACACGCCTTACTCTCTTTAAAAGTTCAGAAGTGTCCATATAAATCCTTAAGGCACTATTACCATATCCATAATCTCAGTCACTATTTGTTCCTGAGTAATATTCTCTGCCTCTGCCTCAAACGTCAAGCCCACACGGTGTCTCATCACATCCATAGCTACAGCCCTGACATCCTCAGGTGTTACGTACCCTCTGTGGTTCAGGAATGCATGTGCTTTAGAAGCAAGTCCCAGTCCTATGCTAGCTCTAGGCGACGCCCCGAAACTGATTAGCTCACTTAAGTGACCCAGACCCACGTTTTCAGGTGATCTAGTAGCAAATACTAAATCAATTATATATCTCTCCACCTTCTCGTCCATATATATCGAGCTCACCAGATCTCTAGCCTCGAGTATCTCCTTAGTACTCACCACTACTGAAGGTTTTGGTAGTCCACCCACTTTTAGATTCGCCCTCATTATCACCTGCTCCTCTTCTTTAGTAGGATACCCTATAACGACCTTCAGCAAGAATCTATCTACCTGAGCTTCCGGTAATGGGTATGTACCTTCTTGCTCAACGGGGTTCTGGGTTGCAAGCACTAAAAACGGATCAGGCACTATGAATGTCTCGTTTCCTATCGTTACCTGCCTTTCCTGCATGGCTTCAAGTAATGCACTTTGCACCTTCGCTGGTGCTCGGTTAATCTCGTCAGCTAAAACGAAGTTGGCGAAAATAGGCCCCTTTTTTACGGAGAAGCTTTCCTTCTTCGGGTTGTAGATCATGGTTCCTACCACATCGGCAGGTAGTAGGTCTGGGGTGAATTGAATGCGGCTAAAATCAGCTTCAATACACTTGCTTAAGGTATTGATGGCAAGAGTTTTAGCTAGTCCAGGCACGCCCTCAAGTAATATGTGGCCGTTAGCTAGTAGACCTATGAGGAGCTTGTCTATCATTTGGGTTTGGCCTATGATAACCTTACCCATTTCAGCCTTTATGGCGTCTGTAATACGACTTGCTTTCTCAACCTTCTCGTTAAGTTGTTGGATGTCTGGAGCAGTTTCTATCATCTGTAAAAAATTTAGAAGGCTAAAATACCTTTCCCACCCACTTCCTAGGTAGTCGTAAAATTTAAATCTTGTTAAGAATTGTTGGGAAACATATTCGTTGTCTGTTTGGCTATTGGTTCATTACTACCCAATTTCGAGCTATGGAAAACAATTTATCCCTCCAAAATGTCATCTCAGCTGTTAGAACATTTCACGACTCTTTTAAAATCCCTAACTCCGATGAGCCGAATTCATCACTCTCAGAGAAAGATGTCTTGCTTCGTCACAGACTGATGGCTGAAGAGAATGATGAGTATCTAGAGGCTGCTAAAGCTGGCGATATGGTTGAAATTGCAGATGCTCTAGGTGATCAGCTTTACATTCTTTGCGGTACCATATTGCGTCATGGCATGCATGATGTGATAGAAGATGTTTTTCAAGAAATACAAGCTTCTAATATGTCAAAACTAGGAGAAAATGGTCTGCCCATTTTACGGGAAGACGGAAAGATTATGAAGGGTCCTGGATATTTCAGACCTAATATTAAAATGGCGATGGAAAATGCCTTGGCAACTAAAAACGTTAATCTATGATGTCTAGTAATACCCAGTATGTTTCTAAGCTAATTGCTAGGGCTAAATCAGGTAAGCCTGGCCTGCTTAGTCGAATTATGCAAGAGGTCATTCCTTTTAATAGACCTCACAGGATTTCTGTAGTAAAGTTAAGCTCAGAAACATGTGTGGTGAGTCTGCCGGACCGCAGGCGTAACAGAAATCACCTTGGCACCATGCACGCTTGTGCTATGGCTACTGCAGCTGAATTCGTTTCAGGACTCAACGTCCTAGAAGCCTTCGACATCACTCAGTACCGCCTCATAATGGGCAGACTAGAGGTTGATTATTTGAGGAGACCTAAAGGTTGTTGCACTGCTACTAGTTCTTGGGGCGACGGGAAGTTGCAGATGGTTAAGTCTGACATTTCTGCTGATGGTGTTGCTTCATTCACTCTTACATCAGTGGTGCTAGATTCCTTAGATATGAAAGTGGCAGAAGCGACGATACATTGGCAAGTAAAATCTTGGGAAAAAGTCAGGGTTAAGTAGGCTTCTAGCCCACTACACGAGCTATCTTTGCGCGTCATGATTGATATCACATTACCCGATGGGTCAGTAAAAAAAGTAGAGTCT
>Ga0308011_10001139_pt1 | contig 12498 bp, 10 predicted proteins | sample Neamet177_FD_203144 | JGI IMG/M metagenome (GOLD analysis project Ga0308011, IMG submission 203144) | Marine microbial communities from water near the shore, Antarctic Ocean - #177 | ecosystem: Environmental > Aquatic > Marine > Unclassified | place: Southern Ocean | collected 2014-07-25
ACCGAGGTGAGATATTCAGCGAGTCGTTTCGCAACAGCTTCGTCGAGGACATCAGCGGCTTCAAATACTTCGATGCCATTAGAACGGGGCACGAGGCGAGGGGCGACAAGTCGCTCAAATTCTGCGAGTTCAACGGCGGAGATTTCAGGCGGGGTTGCCGCAGTCAACATCTGCATCGCAGCTGCGAGGGGGAGAATGGGGCGTAGGTTCATGGAAGTTTTAGATTCTTTTTCTGATTTCGGGGGGCGTTTGAAAATGGTGGAAGCGGGCCCGAGGAGGAGGGCTTGTCCGGTTTGGAGAGAGAAAATGCCGCCATTTGACCAAGCGGCGAAAGCGCGGTCAACTCCTTGCATGAGAAGAGGGCCAAAGGCTTCCAGTTGCTCTGTCCCGACATTGTATTCGGCTTTGGATATCGTGGTGGTGCTACGGACTTCTTCCTTTTCGTCAAAGAGCCATAGTTTGAGGTCTTTTCCCTGAAGACGCCGGACCTTCTTTGGGTCCTCATCGGGCTCTTCCAAAGGGTCGGCAGCTTTGACGGTCATTTCGACCGCGGTGAGGAGGGAGACCTGTTTCTGGTTTTTATCGTAGTAAGGCAGAGTGACGTCGGAAATTACTGCGCCGAGAGAGATTCGAAACCGTGTGTCCTCCTCTTTGGCGACTTCTTCTTCCTCCTGCTCTCCGATCTTTGGGATGGGCGGGGCCTGCCCAAACAGTGGGGTAAGCGCAGAGCCAAGAAGCAGGAGAGAGCTTCGAATCTTCATGAGCCTGGGTGAGCAGCCCGATGAATGGCGAGGAGGCGTTTTAGGATATCTTCGATTTCAGAGAGCGGAATTTGATTTGGGCCATCCGAGAGAGCTTTCGAGGGATCTTCATGAACTTCCATGAAAACGCCGTCGACTCCCGCCGCGACCGCGCAGCGAGCGAGGACGGGAGCGAGAGCGCCATCACCACCAGTGGTGCCCCCAAGTCCTCCCGGTCGTTGGACCGAGTGAGTGGCATCAAAGATGACGGGGACTCCTTGCTCACGCATCCATGGGAGGGAGCGCATGTCAGCAACAAGGTTGTTGTATCCAAACGTGGTGCCACGTTCGGTGATGGCGAACTGGTGGCAGTCGAAATGACGGAGCTTTTCGAGAATGGGTTTGATGTCCCAAGGGGCCAGGAATTGGCCCTTTTTCACGTTCACAGGGCGGCCGCTCTTGGCCGCTGCAGCAAGGAGATCGGTTTGCCGACAAAGAAAGGCTGGGATTTGAAGGAAATCGATGGTTTCGGCGGCGATTGCAATTTCTTCCGGCGTATGGACGTCGGTTGTGACGGGGACACCCAGTTCCTTGCCGATTTCACTAAGGATCCGACATCCTTCTTTGACTCCGGGGCCGCGATAGGAGTCAATCGAAGTCCGGTTGGCTTTGTCGTAGGAGGCTTTGAAGACAAATTTGATTTCAAGTCGATCGGCGATTTCCTTGAGCGCGCGGGCCATGCGCCAAGAAAAGTCCTCCTTTTCAAGACCGCAGGGCCCAAGAATAAAAAAAGGATCGCCGGAGCCAACGGTGAAGTTGCCAAGTTGGAAAGTATTCATGCTTCGGAAGGATCTTTATGGTTTGCCGAGACTTCGTCGAACAACTTTCGTAAGTTATCGACCGCGAGCTTTAGGAGTTTTTCCTCGCCGGTATTGAGGTTTCCCTTTGTTTTTTCGGACAGCATTTCGAGCGAATCGACGACGCTGTGAGCGGCCCGAATATTCACACTTGGTTCGCCGGTTGAAGGGTTGGGGATTTTACCGAGAAAAAGCCCCCCGTTTTGGGCCTGAAAGTAAACGAAGGCTGCGAAACGCGGGTCTGGCGCTTTGGCTTCGAGATTGGGATCGCTCATGTCCTCGGAACGTAGCGGAGCGCGGCGGCTTTCTCAAGAGCCGCTTTGCAGACTATTGATGAGATCGAACGATGAGAGCCATTTTTTGGAGGCTTATTCGTAAGTTTCCGCTGATCAAGGCGCTTGGTCGTTCTCGTTGGCGCAACCGACTCATCGTTCGTAACTTCAAGGAGGATGCGGGGTCCTTCTTTTTGGCGGTTCGAATTATTGAGTTCTTTGGACCATTGTTCAAACTTTGGTGAGTCAGGATTCAATGATTTTTCAGAATCATCGGCTTCCAACAAAGCTTGGGCAGTGGTGTTCTCGTTTGACTTCTCACGATAAGAACTGTGCAAAGTTGCCAAGACCACAAGGTTCAGATTGAACGTTCTTTTGTTTCATAGGTTCGCTCTTCTTTAAAGCACTTCGCTGGGAGAGACCGTGACAACAGTGGCCTTGCCTTCAGCAAAGAGTTCCCTGGCGACGTCGTGGATTTCTTCGGCAGTGACGGCGTTGAGGCGCGCGCTCTGAGTGAGGTGGTGGTCGGCGGTTTGACCGAGAAGGACGTCGAGCGCGGACATGCGGGCACGGCTGGAGGGGCTCTGATTACGAAGAGCTTCGCGTGCTTCGGTGTTGGCTTTCACCCGTTCCAAGGCGTCAGCTGGGATGCCTTCCGTGATAAGGGTGTCGATTTCCTTTTGAAGTTCACCTCGTGCGAATTCGAGCTGGTCGGGTGCGGTGCCGAGGTAGAAGGCAAAGAGTCCGGTATTGAGTCCCAAGAATTGTGAGGTGCTGACGAAGTAGGCGAGGCCGAGTTCCTCACGGATGCGGGTGAAGAGGGGGCCAGCCATGTCGGAGCAATAGGCATCGATGAGTTCGAGGGCAAAACGGCGTGGATCATCCTGAGCCAGGCCGGGGTAACCGATCGCGAGGACTGCTTGTTCTTTGTCGAGGGAGAGGGAATGTTCCCCTGCTTGTGCGGTAATGATTTGGTCGAGCGTTGGGGGCGTGCCGGCCGGGATTTGGCCGAGATTTTTTTCCAGTTCTTCAATCGTTTTTCCGGGGTCGAGGTCTCCAAAAAAGGCGCAGACCATATTATTGGCGACAAAGTAGCGGGAGTGGTGAGCCGAAAGAGTGAGCCGATCAATCGATTTGAGCGAGTCGACGGTTCCAGACGCTGGAATGCCGTAGCCTTCGCCGTTCCAAAGTTGATGACGCATTTCCCGGAAGGCTCGACTGGCCGGGTCTTCGAGGAGTTCTTCGAGGCCTGCGATCAATGCGGCACGTTCGCGATCGATGGCGTCGCCCGGGAAGCTGGGTTCGCAGATCACTTCGCCAAGGAGATCGATGATGGTGGGAAGGTCATCACGCAAACAATACGACGAGAGCATCAGGGTGTTGTTTCCGGCGGAAGCATGGAGAGACGCACCAAGGTCTTCGAGAGTTTCGGCGATGGTGAGGGCATCGCGAGAAGTGGTTCCCTTGATGAGGAGGCTGGAAAGAAGGCCATTCAGGCCTGCCGTCGATGGTGATTCTGAAAGGGAACCGGCAAGCAGGGCTGTTTGACTATAAACAACCGGAACAGTGGCATCTCGCTGCAGGATGATGCGGAGTCCGTTCGAGAGGGTGTGCTCGATAATTTTTCCGGTCTTTTCATTTTTGCCGTTTTCTTCGACCGTGCTTTCGAGTCCCTCAGGGACAAGGGTGGTGATGCTCAGGTTATCGTTTGTGAGATAGCGGGTGATCACGCGACGTAGGTCCGCTTCGGATACGGAGCTGAGTTTTTGGATGACGGTGCGAGTGAAGTCGAGGTCACGGGCGCTGTGCCAGTTGGAGGCAAGATCGGAAGCTCGCCCCGATGCTGTGGTGAGGGTCTTGAACTGTTGGGAGGCGACTTGTCGAAAAGCGCGGGCCATGGGGAGGGTGAGGTCGGAATTGGAGAGGAGGGCAATTTGAGTTTTAATCTCTTCTTCCACCGTTGCTGTGTTTTCCGGTTCAACTTCAGCGTAGGCATTGAAGATCCCCGGACCATCCGCAGGCATCCAACTATAGGCTCCGATTGAGTGAACGAGGCTCTTTTCTTCTCTAATAACCCGGTAGAGGGGAGAGGCTCTTCCTCCTCCAAGGATGATGGAGAGGAGGTCAAGGGTCGGGGCATCCTCATGGGTGAGGCCCGGGATTTGCCAGGTGAGGCTGAGGTGGGTGTTTGGTATCGCGAATCTTTTGCGGGCACGGCGTTGGCCCATTTGCAGTGGTTCGGTTGGGCAGACGATGGGAAAGGAGGCAGGGGGGCGGAGCCCCTTTCCCAACTCGCGTTCGACAATGCTTCGGGCTTCTCCAGGATCGAACCCGCCGGAAAGAACGAGGAAGGAATTGTGAGGACGGTATTTTGCGGCGTGATAGGTTTTCATCTCTTCGTAGCTGATGGCATCGAAGAGTTCGCGGTGCCCGATGACGGGGTGGCGTCGGTTGTCGCGTTGGTAGCTGGTACGGAAGAGAAGTTGGGATGCCACCGAGTCGGGATCATCCAGCCCCATCGCGATTTCACGGCGGATGACGTCTTTCTCCTTTTCGTATTCGTCCTCCGGAAAAGCGGGACGAAAGACCATCTCGATGAGCGCAGAAAGGAAGAGATCGAGGGATTTTTTCGGGCCATCGATGTAATAAACAGTGCGATCGAAGCTAGTATAGGCATTCCATTGTCCGCCCGCTGCCTGGACCTCCTGAGAGAGAGCTTCACCTGAAAAACGGTCTGTTCCCTTAAAAACCATGTGCTCCAGAAGGTGGGAAATACCGGAGCCAGCGAGGGCGCTTTCGTGCTGTGAACCTGTCTCCACCCAGATTTGAGCACTAATCACAGGAGAGTCTGCGATGGGGTCAAAAATCGCGTCGAATTCGGGATCGAGGGTTTCGAGGTGTGCCGTTGTGGCAGGGAAGTCCATGGCGGGGGAAAGTGACGGCGCGCCGCCGGACAGGCAAGAAGTTTGCTTCTGTGAAAAAAGATCCTGACCCATGGAAAGGGAAATGTTAGCATGTTTCAAATGAACAGCAAGAAACTCGCTATTCTCGCTATCCTCGGTCTTTTCGTGATCGGAGGAGCAGGTTTTGGATACTACACCATGAAAATGAATGAGCCTTCATTTAAGGGAATCGCTATTCCGGTGAAAGGGATCGAGGATGAGACTGTTGACAAGTGGGTCGAAGGGTTTCAGACGGTCTTGGCGATGGATGAGGTGCTACAGGCCATTGTCGATAAAACGGACTATTCCGCCAAACTCGAGATTCCTACGGGAGAGGCTGTCGATCACCTCAAAAATGCAATCAAGGTTGAGCATAAAAAGCGATCGAACATGATCGCCATCGGCTTGATGGGTAAGAGGAAACAAGATGAGTATCTGGCGAAGATCGGGGCGGATATTTACCGGGCCGCTGAGAAGGAAGTGGCGATTAAAGAGCCGACGTTCCTTCAGTTTCTTCAGGCCAATTCAAAGGAGAGTGAGTAATTCACTCATTTCGAAACGAACCTTGGGAGTGGTCGCGTATTTGTCCCCGGCTGAGCGATACCCAAGTGCGCAGGCCACGGATGTGGTGAGGTCTTTTTCAGGCAACCCGAGGATTTGATCATACTCGCTTGGATTGATGCCCTCCATAGGGCACGCATCGATTCCGAGCACAGCGGCGCTGGTCATGAGTTGACCCAGCGCGATGTAAGTTTGAAGTTTGGCCCACTGAAGTTGTGCTGCTTCATCCATTTGGTTGGTGAACCCTAGCATTATGTCACGATACGGATTAAGCTGATCAATCTCACCGCCCCGGACTTCGATAGTACGCTTTAAGAAGGAATCAATTTCCACTTCACTCATTTTTGTTTTTGCGGCTAAGACGACAAAGTGTGAACAATCGGATACCTGTTTCTGCCCCCATGAGTGAGGCAGGAGTTCTTCTTTGATTTTCTGATTCTGCACGACAATGAAGTGCCATGGTTGGAGCCCAAAAGAGGAAGGAGTCAGAATCAGGGACGATGCGAGAGCATCCCAGGTCTCCTCCGGGATTGGTCTGGAGGAATCAAATTTCTTCGTCGCGTAGCGCCAATTTAGTTGCGTGAGAAGGTCTTGTGGAGAGAGTTGGCTCATGGCGGATATCATTCCGCTCCGATCTTGATTGGCAAGGATAGGCTGGGAATTTCCTTTATTCCGAAGCTGAAAATGATGCCGTATTCATCCTCAACCCGGTTGTTTCGGTGGAAGAAACCAACTGATCCCACAAAGGAATCGAAGTCGTAGTGGACGTTGTATTGCTGTAGTTCGAGCGTGCTGTCACGAAGTTCGAAGAGGTGATGGGTTCCGATTCCCCAGTATTCATTGAGACGAGCGAAGCTCTCCAAGATGCCGCGGTCTGAATCTCGGAGAACAGGGTGGTTATTCAGGTGTCGGTAATCAATCGAGAATTCAAGATTGTCAGACGGCATGAATCGCATTGAGGTAGCCACTTCCGTGAAGTTGGAATCAGAGAACATCGGGATCTGGGTTTCGAGATCCAATTCGAACCAAGGCACCGGATTCCAGCGAAGGTCATTATAGAGGTTGGAGAATTTGCGATCAAATTCGGGATCTTCGAAGAAGGTGTCGAAGTAGGTATCGATCATTAACCAATCGTGGGTCTCGCCATCCCGACGGCTGACGAGCCGGTTTCGCATGCCAAGGCGCATGACCTGCCAATCCTGAAGATCGTCAATTGCAGTGAAACGGCCTACATGCCGCGAGCGGGGTCGGGTCGTGGGAGTCCGTCGGTCGATGCGTCCGAACGATGAATCCAATTCGTTCGTCGAGAGCAAGCCCATCGAGGCATAAGGTTCAATGATGTGACGCACGCCATCGAGCCCCCATCGCTGGCTCGTGATGTCGGGATAGGCCCTGGTAAGCTTGGTCGAAAAATCAACCCCTGCCGAGAGGTGAGTGCGGCTCGTGGAGGAGTCTGGTCCTAGAACGGAACCGTAGTTGGTATGTCCGCCCCCGATGCGCGGAATGATGTTGAAATGTCCGGCTTTCATCGGGAGGGACATTTCATGATAGGTATGGAATCGCGTGAAACCTCGTTCATCCAAGAGGCGATCAATCTCGTCAGCGCGAGGGTCGCCCGGAAGGAGCGCTGCGGCTTGGTTATACAGGCTGTCACGTCGGAAGTCGGGAAGATGCTCTTCGTAGATTCCAAACGAGGTCTGGTTTTCGTAGAGAACCGAGCTGTCAAAAAGTGGCTGACGGATCCAGTCGTGAGTGAACTCGGGGAGGCGTGTGTCGCTTTGGTGAAAATCATTCAGGCGCACGCGGGCCCCGAGATTGGTCAAACTGTTGGGGCTTCGTCGGGAGAAGCCAAGGTAGTTATCGGGGGCCCGGTTGACGCGAAAGAGCGACGGGTCAAAATCCTCGAGGTAGTATTCGTCGCTGAGCAAGGTGAGATTGGCATCGAGGGTGTAAGTCGCATTTTGGTTTTCCCATATGGGAATGCGGTGGGCGAATTCAACGCGATAACGGTTGGGGTCAACGTATCCCCGATTTTGTCCGGCCCGCCCATCGGTGGCATTGAAATCATAGATGTAGTAAAGCTTGAGGAATCCGGATTGATCTTTTTTATCAAGCCGTGTGTCAAATAGATAGGACCCCAATCCGAGGCCGCGTTCTGAATAAAGGTCGGCATGCCATTGTGCTAGGAGCCATGCGTCTTCGTTTTCTCCCGTGATGGGGTCACGCTTGCCCCCGAGCATGGTGCCGTAGCGGTTTTTCAAAAACATGCCAAGGTTGGAACGGGCACCGGGAACAATGAGATAGCCGAGATTGGCATCGAGTGGCTGTGCAAGGTAGGGGAGCCAGAAAATTCTTCGGTCTCCGGCTTCTAGAGTGAAGTCATGAAAGATGACCTTGTCTCCCGGAAACACGGCGGTGCGTTTCGAGCGGATCCAAAAGTCGGGGGTTTCAACGTCATGGGTCGTGATTCCGGAATTTTCGCCGACGTAGACGGTCTTGCCCTTGTGTTCGATGTTTTTAAAACTCCCCGCTTCCATGAGAATGGGGTCGAGGCCCATTCGAAGATTTCTGGTGTCCAGCTGCCCCGTTTCGTAGTGAAAGATTGCTGATTCTCCACGGTATACGAGACCGCTTTGGTAAAGGCTGACGTTGCCGCTAAGTTTTACGAACTTCTTGTCCAGATCCGCATCAGCTCTATTCGCGAAAGCTTGCAGGCCATTGTCTGCTTTTAATTGAATCCGACCTTTGTAAGTCACCTTGACCTTGCCATCAGTCAGATTGATTTCGGGAGCTCCTCCGGTGATCGTGAATGTGGAAGGAAGTTCTGCAAAAGGTTTCGATTCTTCCCCGTTCCCAAGGAGACCTGCGAGAGGATCTCCCGTTTCCGGAGAGGAGATTGCCGGGATGGATTCCGCGGGGATCTTATCAAAGATATCGGGAGGCGGGGGAATGACGGGGAGCGGCTTTTCTTCCTGGCCGGAAGCGAGGAGCGAGGTCAGGGACAAGAGGACGAGGGTGCGACGCATATAACCTTCGGAAAAGTAGGCAGTTCGGGAAATACTGTCCATAGGATTCGCTGGAATTGTGAGCAATGCGAAGTAGTTTCATTCTATCTAAGAATGATGAAAAAATCCGTTGGAATTATCGGAGCCTCAGGCTGGCTTGGAGGACATCTTGCCGATGCTCTGTCAGAGAGGGGCTGGGCTGTGACTGGCTTTTCCCGTTCACACCGGGGAAATAAGGACATTTCCTGGCGGCAATGGAGGGGGGACGGGGATGTGGATTTGAGTGGTTTGTCGGCCGTGATCAATCTGGCCGGAGAAGCGATCGATCAAAGGTGGACTAACACGCGCAAGGTGGCTTTTCGGAAAAGCAGGGTCGATTTGACCCAGGATCTTTGTGAATCCATTCGTGAATCGGAAGTAGAGATTCTCCTCAATGGCTCTGCCACCGGGTTCTATGGAAACCGGGGAGACGATTTTCTCACCGAGCGCGAGCCTGTCGGTGGAGGCTATTTGGCGGAATTATGTCAGGACTGGGAAGGGGCCGTCGATGTGCCCGGAGAGGTGAGAACGGTGCTTCTTCGAACAGGCGTGGTGCTTGGGAAAGGGGGGCGGGCTTGGGACAAAATGAGCAAGATTTTCAGGCTGGGAATTGGAGGGCGTCTGGGGAGTGGAAAACAGTGGATGCCCTGGATCCATTTGGAGGATGAAGTCAATGGAATGATCTTTTGTCTCGAGAACGAGATTGAAGGCCCCGTCAATCTTGTAGCTCCGGAATCCGTGCGGAATGGAGAGTTCACCAAGGCCGTAGGAGCGGTTTTGAAGCGTCCGACCCCATTCCCGGCACCGGCTTTTGCGCTCAAGTTGGCCTTGGGAGACTTTGCACAAGAAGGACTCCTCGCGAGTAGCAGGGTGGTTCCTGAAAAACTGAGCGTGAGTGGCTTTCAGTTTTCGTATGAGAAGATCGAGGAGGCCCTTGCCGAGATCATAGCGTAGAGATCAATCGGAAATATCGTTGGTCGCCGCGTATGGGCGCGTAGGAGCGGAAGATGACATTTGCCACTGGGGTGCCTGCGGGGGCGATGGCACTTTTGAAGACCATTCCAGATTGATCACTTGCCGCGTTTGTCCGATGAATGAGATCGCCTGAAACTTGGAGAGTAAGCGTGGTGTCATCTGTGCGGAGGTCACGTGTATAGCTCACGGTGTAGTCTTTACGACCGTTGGGAGGAATAGGTCGTTGAGCATGGACCGCGAGATCAAAAATAAGGTCTTCGTCTTCCAAGGTGAAGTTGTGAACTTCCGCCTTGATCATGTTTTCTCCTTCAACAAGAAGTGAGGGATCGATTTCGTTGAGAACGATCTCAGCTTGTAAGGACAGTCCGACCAGCAGTAGTCCCGCGAAAATAAGAGCAGGAAAATTCACCCCGCGATCGTGCCGGAGTGGTAAAATCTTTGCAAGAACGCGATTTTTAAGATCGCATGGGTCGTTTTACTTCCCGGCGTATTTCTCGTGCCATTCACGATAGATCTTAGGAGAGATTTCCGAGGGTTTGATCTCAGAGCGGCCGCCCCAGAAGACGTTGGTGTAACTCACTGGAATGCCGACCGATTCGAGGTGTTTATCAATGGCGGCCTTATGTTCGAGAACCTTGTCCTTCTCGGTACCGTGGACCACTCCCATAACGTTCACGTTGCCGAACTGCGGGCCGCCTTCACGCCAATAAGCGTGGGTCATGCAGTGGTGACGCCCAACTTCTCCTCCTGCTTCCTTTTCGCGTCCCTTGGGGACAGCCCAGTGGAAGAGCCCGTTGAAACGAGTGACGCGTTTTCCGGTGTCGGACGGTTTGACATGTTCAAGGAAGGTTGAGAAACGTCCGATGACCTTTTTGGAGTCGAGGATTTGGGCGACTTCATGAAACCGCTCCAGGCTCACTCCGGCCATCTCAGCTCGAGCATCCCAGCAGTTGGGAATGATCTCTTCGGGAGAGAGTTCTTCCTTCAGAGCAAGGAGAACATCCCATTCTTCCTGACTGAGATCGACGACGGTGGTGGTCATCATTTCAGCGGCAACATCCAGCTTAGCTCCGGGTTCGAGACCTTTGCGCCGCACGTGACCGACACCGAGAGCAAAGACTCCGTTGGCGGGCATGAGAATGAATTCATCAGCACCCACGAGGCGTTTGAGCACGTTTCCATGTTCCTCGAGAGACTCCCCCTGGGGAACCTTGAGAGTGGTCCAAAGGCGATAGCCCGAACCTGAAATCTGACCATCGGTGGAGCGAATGACAACGTGGCCGGAGAAGGGATCTTCCTTCGACATGAACTCGAAGGCATCGTTGAGCTTTTCCTCCGGCAGACGCCAGGCCACGAGGGCTCCGTGAGCCAGTTTCGTTGCCAGCATGGTTTGGCGAACCCGACGAATGACACCTGCTTTCAGCATGGCCCGGATCCGCTCGAGAACGAGATCAAGCTCGACGCCGGATTCTTTGGCAATGATGGAAAAAGGATCCTCCTGAAACCCGGAGATGAGGTCTTCGGAGACGCTGAGAATTTTGGCGTTGATGGGATCATCGTGTTCGGTGGGAATGGTGCTCATTTTAAAAGTGTTTCTCTTACGAAGTGATAGGCGGTTTCTTTGTCAGAAAGTCTTCCTTCCAGTTGCTCGGTTTGGACGGCACGGAGGATCCTGCCAATCCCGGGTCCATGAGGCACGTCAAAATCTCGGATGAGATCGTGTCCGTTGATCAACGGCTTGGGGATGAGAGGTTCTTTGGCAAATTCTTTCTTCTTCTCACGAACGAAGTCGTAGTTGTCACGAAATCCATTGCTACTGTCGCAGTCGACGCGATGAAGCTCGGTTTCCATTTCAAAACTTTCCGCTGCCATGAAGCGTTTCAATTTGGCCGTTCTCATATCCTTCACGTGCATGAAATGCATGTGACGGGAGACCATGAAGCTCACTTCGGCGATCGTCTGATTTGAGTAGCGCATGCGGCGCAGGATTTCCTCTGCCATTTCGGTTCCCACCTTGTCGTGACCATTGAAGCGAAACCTCTCTGCTTCGGTGTCCCACATTTGGGTGGCTGGTTTTCCGATGTCGTGCAGTAAAACGGCGAGGGTGAGATTCAGGGGAGGGGAATTGAGCAAGGAGAGAGCGATCCGGGTGTGGATGTAAACGTCTCCCTCGGGATGCCATTGCGGAGGTTGTTCGCAGCCCTGTAAATCGAGCACTTCGGGGAGGAATTCCTTGATCAAGCCCGATTTGATCAAAAGATCAAGTCCGCGCGCCCGGTTGTCAGCGATAAGGATATGGGAGAATTCCTCGCGGATTCGTTCCGGCGAAATTTGAGCCAAAAGGGGCGCGCATTCTTGAAGGGCCGCCCAAGTTTTTTCCTCGATCTTAAATCCCGTCACCACGGCAAAACGGATGGCACGCATCAGACGCAGAGCATCTTCTGCAAAACGTTTCTGCGGTTCACCAATGGCACGCAAAACTCCTGCTTCTAGGTCAGTCCGACCGTCGACGTGGTCGATGATTTCCTCCGTAAAGGGATCTTGAAATAATCCGTTGATGGTGAAGTCGCGTCTTTGCGCATCCTCTTCGGGCGAGGAAAACTCCACCGATTCCGGTCTCCGGCCATCTTTGTAAGAGCCATCGGTGCGAAAGGTCGCCACTTCGATCATCTCTCCCCCGCCTTTCACGATGATGACTCCAAAGTGCTCGCCAATCGCGTCGGATTTTTGAAACAAGGCCTGCACTTCGTCGGGGTGGGCCGAAGTTGCGAGATCGTAGTCTTTTGGCTCCTTGCCGAGCAATTGATCCCGAACGGCGCCGCCGGCGAAATAAACCACGTGACCGGCCTCACGCAAGACGCGGGCGGATTTGATGGCGAGTTCTTTTTGACGGCTCATGGCGGGCGCAGACCGTTGTCTTGATTGAAGCGAGAGGCAATGCGAATCTCGATGGTCCGATCATCGGGATTGTTTAGTAGTATTGAGTTTTGATTAAAATATTTGACTCAAGAGGGGGGCTTGGTGTAGCACTTTCGCTAACTCAAATTTTCGAGTCGCTATGTCAAAGTATCTAAATAATAAATTAACTGTGGTCCCGTTTTTGGCCA
>Ga0308011_10001141_pt1 | contig 12459 bp, 10 predicted proteins | sample Neamet177_FD_203144 | JGI IMG/M metagenome (GOLD analysis project Ga0308011, IMG submission 203144) | Marine microbial communities from water near the shore, Antarctic Ocean - #177 | ecosystem: Environmental > Aquatic > Marine > Unclassified | place: Southern Ocean | collected 2014-07-25
TAATGATGGCTTTATTTTGTGCATTTTCCATATCAAAGGACTGTACACTCAAGTCAATAGCCTTTGCAATTTCAGTGCCTTGAGTAGGAACTATATTTGTGTTTACTGTGGATAAAAATAATTTGGCGGCTGAATAGTCAGTTGTTATAGGCAATTGCACATAAGCTTCTCCTGCAAAAACAATCAAACCAATTCTATCCCCTTGGAGTTTATTAATTAATTGGGAGATGGCAAGCTTAGCTCTTTCCAGCCTGTTAGGTTTTATGTCCTCTGCCATCATGGAGTTGGAAAGATCAATGGCTATCATTAAATCAACACCCTCTCTTTTTACTTCTTCCATTTTTGTACCTACTTGCGGGTTGGCAATTCCAATAATGAGTGCTATAAAAATAAGAAGAGTAAGTACGCTCTTTATTTGTGTTCTCCCTTTGGAAAACGAATGCATGAGTTCTTTTACTAACTTACTTTCTCCAAAAAGGGTTAATGCTTTTTTCTTCCATCTGTTATAAAAGAGCATGGCAAGTATTAAAACAGGAATTCCAAATAGGAAATTCAAATATTCGATATGTTCGTATCTTAACATTTAAGGAATCTGTTTTAAATAAGTGATTTGTAAAATAAATCCTAAAAACAATAAGCCTAAAGCCCACAATGCAAAAGGTAAAAACTCCTCTGAACGCTTATGAAATTCCGTAACTTCAATCTTTGATTTTTCTAAAGCGTCAATGTCTTTGTAAATTTCTTTTAAAGAATTATTATTGGTAGCTCTAAAGTATTTTCCATCTGTTAGGGTTGCAATGTCTTGCAAAGTTTTTTCATCAATTTTTACTTCAACTTCTTGGTATTGTATGCCAAATGGAGTTTGGAAAGGGTAGGGAGCAAAGCCCTCAGTACCCACGCCAATTGTATAAACTCTAATGCCAAATTTTTGGGCAATCTCGGCAGCCGTAAGAGGTGGTACCATTCCGCTATTGTTTACTCCATCAGTAAGTAAAATAATTATTTTCGATATTGATTCAGAATCTTTGAGTCGATTAACGGCAGTTGCTAACCCCATTCCAATAGCTGTTCCGTCATCCACCATACCGCTTTTTACATCCTTAAATAAATTTATGAGGACATTATGATCAGTTGTTAGAGGACATTGAGTAAAACTTTCTCCTGCAAAAATAACCAAGCCAACTCTATCATTTTTTCTTTTACTAATAAAGTCCATGGCTACATTCTTGGAAGCTTCCAGTCTATCAGGTTTTAAATCCTGCGCAAGCATACTACCTGAAATATCCATAGCCAAAACAATATCAATTCCTTCAGTGGTACTTTCTTCCCAGTTGGTGGACGATTGTGGACGAGCCAAAGCAATAATCATTAGGGCAGCAGCTCCAATTTTTAAAAGAGTAGGAAGGTGGCGTAGTTGTTGTTTTATTGTTGGCTTAGTATTTATCGCCTGTGTTCCTGAAAATAAAATAGTACTGCTACTACTATTATGTTTTAATACATACCATATTAGTAATGCTAAAGGCATTATCAAAAGATAGAAAAACTCGCTATTTACAAAAGTATAATTAGCCATTGTTTAATTCTTTTCTTTCGTTTGTCCAACAAAATGTTTTGCCAACTGCATACTTTCTTTATTTTCATCTTCATCAGGTTTACTTTTTGCAAATTTTGCTAAATCGGCTCTTTGTAATAGGATGGTTATACTCGCTAACTGCTCGTTATTCACTTTGCTTTTTAGTTCGCTTATTATCTCATCAGTAGCCAATTCAAGGGCAATAAAGTTGAATCTGTCTTCAGTATATCTTCTGATAATTTCTGAAAGTTCAGTATGGTACTCTTTTATATTTCCCCCTTGCCAAAGTTGTGCTTTATCCAATTTTGTTAATTGTTGTAAGGCAGTAATGTCGGCTGGGATAATCACTTTTGGCTTTTCAATTTTTACTTCCTCCTTTTTATTGAATACATATTTTTTAAGTAAGAAAATAATTAGTGCCAATACAATAAACCCTAGTAGCCAAGGCCAAATATCGCTCCAACCAATAGGTGCTTCCATGGGTTGCTTTATGTCTTTTAGTTCTGCACCTTCTTCTAAAATTATAGTATGTACAGTTAGGAGTAAACCTTCAGTTTTGCTGTTTGCTGAAAAGGAAATAGGAGGGATGTAGTAGCTTCCGCTATCCCAAGCTGTGATGATGAAGTTTTGTGAAATTAAATTTTCAATTGTATCTAGTTTTCCCTCCTGAATAATCTCAACTCCTTCAACTAAAAACTCTTCATAAGTAGGCCAAACTTCTGTTTTACTAATAGTATTGCTAATGCTAAAGTTTATTTGCTCGCCAATAAGAATAGAGTTGGTGTCCAATACAGCTGTTTGGGCGAAAGCAAAATTGCTAATAAATAGGAATAGGATTAATTTTTTCATCTTCTTTTTCCTCTAGTTTTAAAAAAATTAATCAGTGGTTTTACATAATCTGTTCCTGTGGTTATGTCAATTAAGTCCACACCACTTGCTGGGAATAGCTTGCGTAATTTCTCAGTAGCTTGGGTTCTATTTTTAGCAAAATTATCACGAACTTTTTTGCTTGAAGTATCTACAAATAGCATTTTTTCTGTTTCAGCATCTTGCATAGGTACAAGCCCAACATTCGGTAAAGTATCTTCTCTTGTATCGTGTATTCTTAGGGCTACTAAATCGTGTTTTTTACTGGCAATTTTTAAGGGTCTGTCAAATTCCTTACTCATAAAATCAGAGAGAATGAAGCAGATACTTCTTTTCTTAATCACAGTCGAAAAATATTCTAAAGCGCCTGCAATATCCGTTCCTTTTCCTGTAGGCTCAAAAGCCAATACTTCACGGATAATTCTTAAAATATGGCTTTTTCCTTTTTTAGGAGGAATAAATTGTTCTACCTTATCGGTAAAGAAAATAACGCCTACTTTGTCATTGTTATTAATGGCCGAAAAGGCTAGTATAGCTGCTAATTCAGTAGCTAGTTCTCTTTTAAATTGTTCCTGAGTTCCGAAATTACCAGATGCTGACACATCAATTAGTAGCATGACGGTCATCTCTCTTTCTTCTTCAAATACTTTTACAAAAGGAGAGTTATAACGAGCAGTTACATTCCAATCAATGGAGCGAATATCATCTCCTGGTTGGTATTCGCGCACCTCTGAAAAAGCCATACCTTTCCCTTTAAAAGCCGTATTGTATTCTCCAGCAAAAATATGGTTGGAGAGTCCCTTGGTTTTTATCTCAATCTTACGGACTTTTTTTAAAAGTGCTGAGGTGCTCAAGCTGATTACTGTTTTTTAGTTATTACTTACTCCTTATTAGTTGTTGTCTAGTGGCTAACAGCTAAGCGGTTTATTGTTTGATTTACGGAATCTCTACTGCATTTAAAATTTCAGTAATAATATCTTCTGATGTAATATTTTCAGCTTCTGCTTCATAAGTAAGTCCAATCCTATGGCGCAAGACATCATGACAAAGAGCACGCACATCCTCAGGAATTACATATCCTCTACGCTTTATAAAAGCATAAGCTTTACTCGCAGCGGCTAGGTTAATACTTGCTCTTGGCGAGCCTCCAAAGGAAATCATATCCTTGAATTTTGATAATCCGTATTGTTCAGGATACCTGGTAGCAAATACAATATCAATAATGTATTGCTCAATCTTTTCGTCCATGTATACTTCCTTCACTAAATCACGAGCACGAATTATTGCATCTGTTTTTAGTACTGTATTGGCAGTTGGGAAAGTTTTTGCCAAGTTATGGCGAATAATCATTTTCTCTTCTTCCTTTTTAGGGTAGTCAATCACTACTTTTAGCATAAACCTATCTACTTGTGCTTCAGGTAATGGATAAGTTCCTTCCTGTTCAACAGGATTTTGAGTTGCCATTACTAGGAAAGGTTTGTCTAAAGGATGGGATTCTCCACCAATAGTTACTTGGCGTTCCTGCATAGCTTCAAGTAGAGCTGACTGTACCTTGGCAGGAGCACGATTAATTTCATCTGCAAGAATAAAGTTAGCGAATATAGGTCCTTTTTTTACTGAGAAAGTTTCGTTTTTAGGGCTGTATATTTGTGTTCCGATAATATCTGCAGGTAATAAATCAGGTGTAAATTGTAACCGACTAAATTTTGCGTCAATTGTTTTAGCAAGTGTACTTATAGCTAATGTTTTTGCCAGCCCAGGGACTCCTTCCAACAGGATATGCCCGTTTGAAAGTAAAGCAACTAAAAGGCGTTCGCTCATGTGTTTCTGTCCAACAATTACTTTGTTGAGTTCTAGCATCAACATGTCAATTATGGCACTTTCCTTGTTTATCTTTTCGTTTAATTCTTTTAAATCGGTTTGTACTGTTTCAGTCATTGTTTTAAAATTTAGAATTGCAAATTTATATTTTGTTTAACTAATTGCAAAGAGGAACGATATTTTTTTTTGAATAGTATATAAAATAAAAAACTCCACTTTTTTTGGTGGAATTTTTTGAGTGTGTACGGATTGTCGATTAAGTATCTGCAGTTCTTTTTATTCTACAATTATTCTTTTCTCCACTGTGCCATCATCATAAATGTAAAAGAGAACTTCATTCTTAGTTCCTTTTGTTTCTCTTCCTAATAGGTCTGTTACTTTAAGGAGTTCTTTGTTGGTATTGTGTTCCTGAATTGCTGATGGTGGCGGACAATCAATAGGTGAATTATTTACAACAACCATTGCACTTCCTGAAATTGTTCCAACTACATTAGCATCAGTAAAAGAAGTTAGAGTATATATTCCCTGTTGTTGAGTTGAAATAACATAAGGGTTTACATTAGTAGTTATTGAAGGCTGACTAATACCATTTATTGCATAAATAAAAGTAAAAGGGGTTGTGCCATTACTAAAATAAACTGACACTTCTGCATCAATATTTTGATTATAACATATTGTATCATTACCTGCTATAAATGAATTAGGCTGAGTAATGGTTAAATTAAGATTTGCAATACTGTCACATCCATCAGAATTAATTAGAATAACTGAATAATCACCCGAAACATTAAGTGGCATTCCATTCCAGACAATACTTGCAGTAACATATAATGTATCATTTGAAGATGTATTGTAACCACAAGAACCATTATCTAATGTAGCTAAGGTATTATAATTACAAGCAAGTGAATCGATACAGCCAAGTGTAGGCGTGTAAAAAAACCAATCGAACTTTTGTGCACGATATAAATTCCCGCCATTATCATACTCTAATTGAAATACTATTTGATTATTTGAATCTACTTCAGTAACAATAGAACCAGTATTTAGCCATTGAAGATTACCAAAATTAACAAGAGTATTCCCATTTGGTAATCTTTGAGCTCCACCTATTGATGGAGTATATAAAGAGTCAGGATGAACAAATTCCCATACTTTTGTAGCTTCCATTAAGTTGGTATCTAACTCATATTCAACAGCTCTTGAGATGTTAACTGTTCCTGTATACTGAGCACTATAATTACCATTATCATACAATAGATATCTATTGTTTCCTAAACTTCTTATTGCATGTTGGTGCGTGAAAGGATAGTCATTTACAAATGTAAATTCATTTTGAGCACCCCCCCATCTCCAAATAATTTCTCCGGTTGTTCTATGTATTTTAGTTATCTCATCCAAACCCCTACAGGAGATTAAAAAATGTCCATCAAAATCAATATCAATAGCATTTGCATGTATAAACGGAAGATTAGCACCAGTCCATGGGCTCATGTAGGTGTTATCTGTTACATGAAAATGATCCCAACTTTTCCATTCAAAAATAAGATTATGATTTGCGTCTAACTCTTGAATAATCAATCCTTCAACAGTTGCATTCGGATTGCCACCTGGTACTACAGTATCCATTGCGTAGGGTTGTTCATCATATGCAAAAAGCACATAATTTCCATTAGCCAATGCCAAAAAATCATGATTATCTGCGGTATATCCATTCAAACAATATACAGAGTCAATTTCATTTTGGAGAGAATCCATAATAAACCAACCTTTTGATGCTCTGTCAAAATAACTAAGTTTGTTATTATAATTTACTTTAAAATCCCACCCTTTCATTCCTGTGTTTTGCGAATATAGTTCAGTTATTGAAGGGTCAATAATCTTAACAGGTTTTATAGGAGATCCGCCTACCTGATAAAATAAATTAGCTTGCCAGGCGGCTGGGGTGTTTACTGTAACTGTATAATTAGCTTGAGCAAATACTAAGCTTGGCAAACAAAGTAATATAAGTAGTAGTTTTTTCATAATTTTAGTTGTTTGTTAATCTATTCTTTTATAACTATTCTTTTTTCTATTGTTCCATCATCATAGATGTAAAAGAGTGGTTCGTTTTTAGTTCCTTTACTTTTACTTCCTAAAACATCAACAATATTGATAAGCTTTCTATTGATACTTATATTAATATCAGTAATAGAAGTTGGTGTTGAATTGTATGTTAAAATACAAGTATCTGTTACTAAAGGTCCATCTGAATAAACAAAATACATAGTTAATGGATAAGATGGACTAATGGCACTATTAATAGAGTAATTATACCAAGTTGTATCTAAGATCCAAGCTACAAATAAATTCATATTTCCTTGTTGAATAGTATCACCATTTGCATCAATTGTAAAAGCAATATAAGGCATAGAAAGATAAGAATTATATCCGTTATATATAGCAATATTCATTGTTAAATTAGCATTATCAATTATAACATCCGTTACTTCTAATGAGTCTGTACAGTCATAAGGCACAGAAGAACAATCATTACTAAAATAATGTTGTGGGTCAATGTTTCCATTAGCTACTGTCCAATTAGCAGTTGACCAATTAGGGTCATCAACATCTATACAGTAAAGGTTAGTGTTTGCTGTAGTTATAAACCAAAGTAAATTTGTATTATTTCCATTCCTTACATCAAGGCTTGTGAGTTGATTAGAATTACAAATCAATTCATTTAAAGCAGTATTTTGACTTAGATAAAGGTTGGAAAGTTGATTGCCGTTACACCATAAATTAGTTAGAGCAGTATTATTACTTACATCTAGGCTTGTCAGTTGATTGCTAGTACAACCCAAAACAGTTAAAGCAGTAGCTCCACTTACATCTAAATTTGTAAGTTGATTATAAGGACAATGCAAATAATTTAAAGTAGTATTACTACTAACATCTAAACTGGTAAGTTGATTATCTTGACAATACAAAGTAGTTAAAGCAGTAGCTCCACTTACATCAAGATTGGTGAGTTGATTCCCCTGGCAATACAAATCTGTTAAAGCAATATTACTACTTACATCTAAAGAAGTAATTTGATTAAAAGAACAATTTAGATAAGTTAATGCGGTAAAATCTTCTATTCCTGTTAAGTCAAAAAAGCCAGTTGCGGTTCCAGCACCAAATGACAAATCCAAATAGGTTAATGTATCAATAGCTGATGTGAAGACACTAGAATCATATGGTATCCCATTACCCATTCCATTATTTTCTAAATAAGCTTCAAAATTATCATCAGGCACATAAGTTGTCGGAGGAGATTGACAATTAGTGCTAAAATAAGTTTGTGCACCAATATTTGTCCAATTGATAGTTGACCAAGCTACATCATCTACATCTACACAAAAAAGATTTGGATTATTATTTGCATAAAAATTATTCAAATTGGTATTGTTTCCATTTGCAACATCTAGGTAGGTGAGTTGATTAAAAGCACAGTTCAAATCATCTAAAGAAGTATTTTGATTTAAATAAAGACTTGTGAGTTGATTATTGCTACACCACAAAGTAGTTAAAGCAGTATTCTGACTTACATTAATGCTGTCAAGTTGATTCTCAAAACACCATAGAGTAGTTAAAGCAGTATTCTGACTTACATTGATGCTGTCAAGTTGATTTTCAAAACAATAAAATTCAGTTAAAGCCGTATTTAAACTCACATCAAGATTTGTGATCTGCCCCTGCACATAACCATCACCTGCACAATTCAAAGAAGTTAAAGCAGTATTCTGACTTACATCAAGACTTGTAATCAAATTAGAAGAACAATTCAAAACAGTTAAAGCAGTAAAGGCTTCAATACCTGTTAAGTCAGATATACCTAAACTAGCACAAAAAATAGTGCCTCCAAAGGCAGCTGCTTCACTAACTTGAATTTCGGAATCTCCATTAGTGTTAATAGCGCTATTTCCAACTAAAACTGCTTTAAAGATAGCATCAGGTATGTTTACATTTTGCGCATGTACAATACCAATAGTTGCTGAGATAATTAATGTAAGCAGTATTTTTTTCATTGTTAATCTATTGTTTTATTCTATAACCATTCTTTTCTCAACTGTTCCATCATCATAGATGTAAAATAGAGGAGTATTTCTTCTATATTGAGCTTCTTTCCCTAACATATCAGTAATTCTAATAAGTGTTATGACCTTACTACTAGCAATATCATGTGTTCCTAATAATTGAAGTGTAAAGTTAATATTTGCAATACTATCACAGCCTACAGAATTAATTAAAGTAACTGAATAATCACCTGAATTATTTAGAGTAAGGCTATTCCAATTTATATTTATAGCTGAAACTAAAGTGTCGTATGATGTTGAATTATAATTGCAACTACCATCATTTATATTCGATAATGGGTCATAATTACAAGCTAAACTATCTGTACAGCCACTTATGTAGATTTGACAAGTTGAAGGAAGAGGATTTAATTCAATAACAGTTGTAGGTATTAATACTAAATTATTAAACCCTGAATAGGATGGAGAGAATTTTTGTGCCCTAAAACAAATATTTCCCATAGGTGGTACTGTGTCTCCTTGAGCAATAGGATTAGGACCAACCATAGGTATAATATAATCCCATACTACAGAATCAGTCTGAAACTCTACTTCAAAGATGCTTCCTTGTGCACCCGAGCATATCAGAATATTTCCATTTTCTAATTGTTGCGCTCCTGAGATAAAAGCAGAATAAAAATTGATACTATCCGAATAACTCCAATGTAAATTCAAAGGACCGTATGGGGTTGAATTATTAGTCAAAATATAATTATTAGCATCTAATGGTGGATCTATAATGTCTATTGAAGAGTACCCTCTTTGATTTCCATTATTAAAGATCATTATTTTACCCTGATCTGGCAATCCTGATGGTATCCAATGTGCGTCATGCTGAAATTCAAAAGTCTGATCCAAAGTATCTCCTCTATTATATGCTTGAGGATTTCCCCATCTATATAAAATATCACCTCCATTTCCAGAAAATCCTCCAATACTATCAGCAGCTTCTGCTGTTGTTGTGCTATGATCTATAATCCACAACTCATTAAAAGTTGGAGAATTGATTATTATTTGATCTAAATTAGCATTATAATCAATAGAATTAGCATGTAGCCAATCAGGATCAGTTCCATCATAAGCATAATTAATATTAATTCTTTTTGGATGTTCAGATATTGTTCCATAACAAAGTAAATTAGAGTCAGTATCTTGGATTAAATGATCCCAGGCATGCCACTCCCATACTATCTGACTAGTAGAAGGATTGACCTCTAGTATCATTTCTGAATATCTGTCTATACTCACTAGAGATCCGCAAGTATCAGCTTCTTGTGCTGAAATAAGTTCAATTGCAAGAATTAAAATATTTCCATTAGGTAAAACCTCTAAATCATGATGGGCAAGGGTTGAGTCACTATTTACTTCATAAGACCAAATTACATTGCTGTTGGGATCTAATATTTCAATCCCACCACCAGTACCGCCAAAACTAAAAGTAGTATTTGGCAATTGATTTGTTCTAAGTAAATTTCCATTATCTAATAAATATACTACTGCCGCAGGTTTAAAATTAGAGTTCCACTCATATGCTTTAACTCCACAATTATCAATTAAATATGTATTTGTAGATCCCAAAGAATTGAATAAAGTGTATCCATTATAGGAAGAAGGTTGGTTGGAGAATAAGCCAACTGTTTGTTGTGCCAAAGTTAAGAGTGGCATGCAAAGTAAAATAAGTAGTAGTTTTTTCATAATTTTAGTTGTTTGTTCTATTCAATAATTATCCTTTTCTCTATTGTTCTATCATCATAGATGTAAAAGAGAAGTTCATTCTTAGTGCCTTTTGTTTCTCTTCCTAAAAGGTTAGTCACTTTAAGAAGTTCTTTTGTTGTTGTTTGTTCTTCTATGTTTGATGGGGCGCAATTGGTGCTGAAATAATGTTGTGAGTCAATTTGATAACTCATTACTGTCCAATTAGAAGTTGACCAAGCTACATTGTCCACATTAATACAATTCAAATTTGGATTATAGGAAGCGAAAAAATCAATAATATTAGTGTTATTTCCATTTCTTAAATCAAGACTTGTAAACTGATTGTCATCACAATACAAGTTTGTTAAAGCAGGATTATTGCTTACATCAAGGCTTGTAATTTGATTAAATGAACACTCAAAACTCTCTAAATATGAATTTTGACTTACATCAAGATTTGTAAGTTGATTATGCCCGCAATCCAAAGTAGATAAAACAGTAAAATCTTCAATGCCTGTTAAGTCAGAAATATTCTGATTAGAAACATCTAAATACATTAGCATTTCAACGCTTAAAGTATTGATGCTATCATTTAACAAAACACCATCACCCATTCCATTATTTTCCAAATAGGTTTCAAAATTATCATCAGGTACATAGGTTTTAAAATTCATCTGCCCGAATCCAATCATTGGAGAGTAAAGTAATATAAGAATTAGTTTTTTCATTTTAGTTTTTTTTAATCAGACAAATATAGTGCTAATTAATTAGTTTCATTTGGAATGTATTTAACAAAAAAATTAATCCAAATTAATCTGGAAAGATGATAATTAAGTGGTGATACAAGTAATATTGCAATAACGATAATTAATATCTCATTAAAAATATTAATCTGCGGATAAAAAAAGTTTGTTAAGGTCCAAAATAGCACCATTACGGCAACGCTTAAAGCATAGCTAACATACATTGCGCCATACCAGAATCCTATTTCTAACTCATAGGTTAAGGAGCAATTTTCACATGTTTTGCATGTGTTCTCAGTACTAAAAAACATGTTTCTAAGTGGATTGTTACTAGCCCAAAAGCTACCAGTATGACATTTAGGACATTTGTTAAACAAAATACTATAGAACTTTGATCCTTTACTTAGTAATCTCATGATTGATCTTTTAATGGCTGCAAAACTAATTCTTTTTCTTGGCCTTTTCAGTTAAAATGATCTAGACTATTACTAGATATAAACTAAATTTTAAAGAGCCAGAGGTTTTCTTATATGAATTTATATCTCTATTATTAGTAGGATGCCACTGCTTAGCTAGCTCAGGATTGACCTAAGCTAATGATTTACCTTTTGGTGGTTTTATTGACATAAGGCAAATTTATTACTATAATCACTTCAAACATTATTTTACATTAAATCAGAGAAATGTCAATAAGTAAATAGCAAAATTATTACCTTTGCCCCATGCGATTTTTCATTGAACTTTCTTACAAAGGCACGAATTACCATGGGTGGCAAGTGCAACCCAATGCCAATACAGTACAGGCCGAAATAAACAAAGCACTTAGCCTTATTTTAAATGCCAAAATTGAAGTGGCAGGGGCAGGTCGTACGGATGCAGGTGTACATGCCAAGCAAATGTTTGCTCATTTTGATTATGATAAAGAATTTGATTTCCACACTACCATTATAAAGCTCAATAGCTTTTTAGCAAACGATATTGCTATCCGTTCTTTCTTTAAAGTAAAGGATGAGGCTTCTTCTCGTTTTGATGCTTTAAGCAGAATTTACCATTATAATATTGTTCAGCAGAAAAGTCCGTTTAAAACAACGGCTTATTTTGTGCATAAACCTTTGGATGTTAGGCAAATGAACTTAGCGTGTCAGTACCTTTTAGGGAAACAGGATTTCACTTCTTTTTCCAAAGCCAATACCCAAACCTTTACTAATAATTGCAATGTGATGATGGCAAGTTGGCAGTGGCAGGATGGCGAGCTTATTTTTACCATTAAAGCCGACAGGTTTTTGCGAAATATGGTAAGGGCAATAGTAGGTACTTTACTTGAAGTAGGTATAGGTAAAATTAAAGCAGAACAAGTAAAAGAAATAATTGCTCAAAATGACAGGTGTATGGCAGGTACTTCAGTGCCAGCAAACGCACTTTTTTTAAGTGAAATTGAGTATCCAAAAGACATTTTTATATAAATGTCAAAAACTAAGAGTAATAAATCAAAATCTAATACGGGTAATGTAATTGACTTTGTGTTGTTAAAACGAGTACTTGCTTTTGCAAAACCCTATCGTCTGCAATTTACCATTGCGGCTATTTCGGCTGTTTTGCTTTCTGTTTTAGGGCCTATGCGTCCTATGCTTATCAACTATGCTATTGACAATTACATCCT
>Ga0308011_10001147_pt1 | contig 12437 bp, 10 predicted proteins | sample Neamet177_FD_203144 | JGI IMG/M metagenome (GOLD analysis project Ga0308011, IMG submission 203144) | Marine microbial communities from water near the shore, Antarctic Ocean - #177 | ecosystem: Environmental > Aquatic > Marine > Unclassified | place: Southern Ocean | collected 2014-07-25
GGGTCAGGATTCCGGCCTGACGGTTTCCCTCGGCTTCGGCTACTTCGCGAATTTCGGGTTGGCTGGCGTTGGGGTTCTTAGTGAGAAAATCAAGGGTTTTTTGGGTGACGCGCGCCACGAATTCGTTGCGGCGGTGGCAGAAAGCGATGAGGCCAAGATAATCGCGTTTGCGAATCATGGCCTCGGCGGAATTCATGAACTTATTTGTGACCACAGTGCTGCGACGCAGGGTCAGGAAGTAGAGAAGAACAAGGATTAAGGTGAAGATCGAGAGGACCACGAGGGCTCCCATGACCCAGCCGCCTTTTTTAAGGATATCAACCAAGGTGATGTCCTTGGCCAGTTGGGTAACCTCTTGGGCGGAGGCGATGGAAGGAATCAGCGCGAAGATGAGCGCGAGCAAAAAGCAGGTCTTCATGAAATTGTTTTTGAAAGTCTAACGGGAGATTTCCGAGGTGCAAGTGCAGGAAAAACCGCCTAAAATAGTGGGTTGCACCGGTTGACGGGGTGGATTACGACTTTTTGACCTCAATTCTTCCAGTAAATGTCTGATCTACCAGCCCTCCGCGCTCGCCTTGCTCAGGTCTCCCACAAGCCGGGGATCTACCTGCACAAGGACCGTTTGGGGTCGATCATCTATGTGGGAAAGGCCCGGGATCTTCGGAAGCGTTTGAGCTCGTATTTTATGCCATCGGGAAAGAAACGGGCTGATCGTAAGACGAGAGCTCTGATTGACTCGATTTGCGATTTTGAGGTTCACGAGGTTCGAAATGAGCAGGAGGCTCTCCTGTTGGAGGGAAAGCTGATCAAGCAATACCGGCCACGCTACAATGTGAGCTTCCGGGATGATAAGCGGTTTTTGTTGGTGAAAGTAAATTTGGATGACCCGTGGCCGAAGTTTTCGACGACGAGACTGAAGAAAGCGGACGGCGCGCGATATTTTGGGCCGTTTGCCCATTCAGGGGCGGTGCGAGCTACGGTGACCTGGTTGAACAAGGAGTTTGGGCTAAGGAACTGTCGGCCGAGAAATCCCGGGGAACAGGACTACAAGCACTGTAATGCGGATGTGATTCGCAACTGCATGGCCCCCTGTGTGGCGAAGGTTGAACTGAAGAAATACCTGGAACAACTAGAGCAGGCGTGTGAGTTGCTCAGTGGAAAGGGGAAGCGGGAGAGGTTGAAAAGCCTTCGAGTGGCTATGGAACAGGCCGCGATGAAGTTGAACTTTGAAAAGGCGGCTCGCTTGCGCGATGTGATTTTGAATTTGGAAAGGGCACTCAGTCCGACGCGACAGTTCACACGTGGGCGTGGGGTTCCTACCACGGTAAAGCCGACGGAGGACCTGGCAGAATTGGGCGATTGGTTGTCATTAGATGGTCCCCCGACAATCATGGAGTGTTTTGACATTTCTAATATTTCATCGACCCACATCGTAGCTTCGATGGTGCGGTTCAGGAACGGGTTGCCCGATAATCAGAACTATCGTCGATACCGCATCAAGACGGTGGAGGGGCAGGATGATTTTGCGAGTATGGCGGAAGTTGTGAGACGGAGATACGGGCGAATTTTGAAGGAAAATATGGAGGCCAATCCGGAGGTGGCCGAGTCATCGCAAGAAAGCGCGGTAGAGACGCTACGGAGGCTGGCGGCGGAGGGGAAGAGTCCGATCACTTTACCGGATCTGATCATTGTGGATGGAGGCAAGGGGCAGCTCAGTGTTTCAGTGGCGGAGCTGCAGAGATTGGGTTTGGCCGGGTTGCCAATCTGCGGGTTGGCGAAACAAAGGGAGGAGATCTTTTTCCCGGGAGAGAGTGAGCCGGTGACGATCCCGCATGATCGAGGGGCTCTGAAATTGATGCAACGGATTCGGGACGAAGCGCATCGCTTTGCCAATGACTACAATGAGTTGCTTTTACGAAAGCGGGTGAAAGAGAGCCTCCTGGATGATTGTCCGGGGATCTCGCCCGCGAAGAAGAAGACGCTCTTGAAAAAGTTTGGCTCGGTGGCGCGGATCAAGGAAGCGACGGTGGATCAGATTGCTGGACTCTCCGGTTTTTCGGTGAACTCGGCCGAAGTGATCTTGAAGTGGCTGCGCTCCGTGTGAAGTGTGTGGAATCTACTTTTCGAGGCAGTAGAGAAATTCCTGGCGCTTGCCTTGGTCGACTTTGCCGACGCGGAGAAAGAGATTATTGTCGAGGGCAACGGGGGTAGCATAGGTGTCGTCGCCGAGTTTGTTTTCGGCGATTTTCCGGAAAGTTTTTCCAGCTTTAAAGATGACGGTGGTTCCGTTTTTGAGGGTGGCGTAGATGTGGTCGCCGACCGCGAGGGGGGAGGCCATGACTCCGCGTCGGCCAATGCGTTCACTCCATTTTTTTTCACCTGTCTTGGCGTCCCAGCAGTGGGCCCGACCGTCATCGGCGATGGCGTAAATGAGGCCTTTGTGAGAGAGGAGGGATTGCTCATAACAGACGATGACATTTTTCCAGGCGACCTTGCCGGAGCCGTCGGCCATCACGCCGGCGGTTTGTCTCTCGGGGAAACCGCCGCTGGCGAAGATCATGTCGTCATGCCAGACGATGGTGCCGCACGTGGCCTTGGCTCCGGCTTCGGTCTCCCAGTTGAGTTTACCGGTGTCAGGGGCATAGCTTGAGATTTTGTTGATGCCCGAGATGAGGAGTTGTTCCTTGTCGGCGACGGTGGCGATGACGGGAGTGGCCCAATAATCGTGGCCCGCGCGCGGGATGGTCCAATTTTTTTCGCCGTTTTTGGTTTTGAGAGAGGTGATGAGGCCTCCTTTTTCGGTTCCGACGACCACGATGAGAGAATCTTTGTGAAGGACGGGAGTGGAGCCGTAGCCGAATTGATAGGAGGGCTTGTAGGCCCCTGCAGTTTTTGACCAGAGAATGTCACCGGAGGGTGAGACGGCGGTGACTTTGATTTTTTGATCGTTTTCGAAAACGACGAGGATGTTTTTTCCGTCCCATTGGGCGGAGGCGGAGGCTGGGCTGTTTTCCTTGTGGAGGTGTTGGGGGTAGCCGCCTTTGTGGATGACTTTTTGCCAAAGGACTTTTCCAGATTTGCGGTCGATGGAGATGAGAGATTGGGTGCCTTTTTTTTCCTCACCTGTTGTGAGGTAGAGTTTTTCATTAACAACGATGGGGGTGGAATGGCCGCGACCGGGAATGGGAGTTTTCCAGCGGACGTTTTTTTCGGTAGACCATTCGGTGACCGGCTTGGTGTTAGCGGGGGCGTGGTTGTTTTTATCGGGACCGCGCCACTGGGGCCAATCGGTGGCGAGAGCGGAAGTTGCGAATAGGAGAGAGATTAAAAAAGGTTTCATTTATCGGCGAAGATTGTGGGTGGCGGGAATGCAATAGTAGTTTCTACTGTTACTGCACGAAATTTCTACCGAAACCTTGCTCCAGATTTCTTTGGTGGATTTGATGATCGGTTTTTCGCCTGGAAAACTAGTCCAGTTGGGGAGGTTAGTGGAAACTTCAAGAATTCTAGTAGAGATCGGGGAGATTTGCAGGATTGCTCTGGCGAGGGTGCCGAGCGCGATGGAAAAGAGAAGACCAAAGAGAGCAACGATATTGGGGAGCTTGGGGTGGCCGATTTCGCGGGTGATGAAAGTGAGGGTGATTTCAGGGATTAGACCCAAGGTGAAGAACCGATTTGCGAAGAAGGCGTAGATTAAGGAGAAGGGGATTGATGCCTTGGCAAGAGGCCGCGGAAATCTGAAGATCTTGGGGATGACGAGTCGTTTGGTAAATCTCTTTTGGTTGTGGACTTTAATCGGGACGGCTTGGGCGTGGTTTTTTCCGGGGCACTTTACTTGGTTCCTCGGGATGATTCCTGGGACGGAGTTGAAGTGGATTCCACTCGGGCTGGGAGTGATTATGCTGGGGATGGGAATGACACTGACTTTTGCTGATTTCCGGGAGGTTTTGAGAATGCCGAAGTGGGTGGGGCTTGGGGTGGCTGCGCAGTTTTTGATTATGCCGTTGGTGGGGTGGAGTGTGGCGATGATCTTTTCGCTACCGGATCAATTTAAGCTGGGGATTATTTTGGTGAGCTGCTGTCCGGGCGGGACCGCGTCGAATGTTGTGACATATTTGGCGAAGGGGAATCTGGCGCTCAGCGTGATGATGACGATGTTTTCGACGCTGCTGGCGATCGGACTGACACCGTTTTTGACGAAGGTTTATGCGTCGGCAGTTTTTGAAGTGAAGGCGGTGCCAATGGTGGTTTCGATGGTCATGATCGTGCTTCTGCCGATCGTGGTGGGGTTGGTTTTAAATTCAGTGGCGGGGGAAAAGTTGAAGAGGGTGAAGGAGGTTTCTCCCTTGGTGTCAGTGCTGGTGATTGTCTTGATTGTAGCGGCGGTGGTGGGGGCAACGAAGGAGAGCATTTTGGCGCATTGGCAGACCTTACTTCCGGCGGTCTTTGTGGTGCACGCTCTCGGGTTTGGGTTGGGTTATTTTTGGGGGCGTCTTTTCAAGATGCAGGAGAAGGAGTGTCGGACATTCGCCATTGAAGTTGGGATGCAGAATTCGGGACTTGGATCGCAGTTAGCGAAGACACACTTCACCCTTCTGGCGGCGGCTCCGTGTGCGATTTCGGCCTTCTATCACTGTATGATCGGGAGCTTTTTGGCGAGTGTTTGGAGGCGAAGAAGATCTTCAAAAGATCGTTAAGTGGTCATCAAAGGGTCATTTTCCCTGTTGATGTTAACGATGATTTCTTCCTTTGGGTAAACCTCCGTGGAAGGGTTGAGCGCGCGGATTTTTAGTGACGGAGCGGAGTGTCGATCGTTGTGTGTGAAGACGCTTCGGATGAAGGTGGATTCAGAGTGCTCTGCGAGCTTGGCAGCGGGAGATGGGGTGGGTCATCGCTGGGACAGGTGGCGTTAGTTTTTTTTCTCCGGAAACTCGGGGTCTTGGCGGTGAGTGTAGTCGGGGAAGAAGAGTTTGAGTGACTCGGTGGAAGGAGTGTTCTTGGGGGGGCTTGGGAAGGTGTTTTTTTTGTTTTTGAGGCAATCGTCAGAGAAGGCGTGGAGAAAGTTGAGGAGGTCGGTGATTTCGTCGTCGGTGAGGCCGAGGTTTCCGAGGTCATCGTGATTCACTGTTTCGGGATAGTTGGTGACGCCCCATCGTTCGGGTTCGAGGTCGCGCTTGTTATAGAACTCCAGGACTTCGCGGAGAGTAGCGATGCTGCCGTTGTGGAGGTAGGGGGCGGTGAGGGCGACGTTACGAAGGCTGGGTGCGCGAAATTTACCGAGATCTTCGGGATCTTTAGTGACGGCGTTGAGGCCCGGATCTTTTTTGCCAATCGCGGGTGCTCCGAGGTTGTCGTATCCAAAATCAGAGAGGAGAGGTTGCTCCCAGTTTTGCGGTTCGAGGAAGTGGCAGTCGGCGCAACCGGCGGTGGTTTTGTAGATTTTGAGGCCGCGTTTTTGGGAAAGGGAGAGTGCTTTTTTATCCCCGGTTTGGTGGCGGTCATAGGGGGAATCGAAGGGGCGGAAGGAGGGGGATTTTAGGAATTCAACGAGTGCACGGAAAGCCTGATAGGTGAGCTTCTCATCGTCGCCGACGAGGTGCTTTGGGAAGAGTTTGAGGTAGGTTGATTTGCGAAGGCGGGCGGCGAGATCCGCTTTGCCTTTGAGGTTCATTTCGTGTGTCTCGAAAAAGGGCTGGTCGACTTGGTCGAAGAGATCTTTGGCTCGGCCGTCGTGAAAGAGTCCGCCTTCCCAGGCGAAGATTTCGGTGCCGTCGGGGAGGAGGAGGTCTTCGTAGGCGAAAGGTGGAATGAGGGCCGCATACATGAGGGAGGGGGCATTACGGGTGCCCTTGAGAGTGGGGGTTGCACCAGGGGAAACGCGACGTGGATCAGCGAAAGCGTGGTTCGGGTTGTGGCAGGTGAGGCAGGACTGCCCCGGGGGATTGGAGAGAGAGGTATCGGTAAAAATGAAACGCCCGATCGTTGCAGGATCGAGCGTTTGTTCGCCGAAGGCGACCCAGGAGCATAGCAAGAAAGCAAGAAGCCTAGGAAGCACGGCGGAAGATGGGCGTTAAAGTGGAATTACTTCTTGGTGCCGAAGAGGTGTTCGAAATCGTGCAGAAGGTCGTGGAGAGTTTTGACGTTGGCGGCCGCGGCGGACTGCTTGCACTTCATCGCGGTGACGATGACTTTGTGGCAGAGCGTGAGTTTTTTAAGGTAAGAATCCTTGTTGCTCTCGGCTTCGGCGAGTTTGAGACGCTGGGCGAGGAAGTAGTTAGTGACGGTGTCCTGGAGAGCTTGAGCGTGGGTCTCCTTGTTCATGATCCAGCGGGTGAGTTGGTGGGCGTTTTTTGCGGGGTCTTTTGAAAGTTCGATGATTTGTGCAGAGGCCTTTTCGATGGTTTCGAAGTCGGTGTGCATTTTCGCGATGACATTATCGTCGGCATAGATGCCGCAGGGAACCTGGCAGTGGGCCGAGGCGGTGGCGGGAGCGAGGAAGGAGAGTGCGCAGAGGGCGAGGATGAATTTTTTCATATCGCGGGTAGACTAGCTGATGAAGGTGAGGGTGCAAGTGACGAAAAAACCTCCAACTCTGGAAAGTTTGAGATTTTAAATTATTGCGTGGCATGGCGCTTGGAAAGCGCTGCCGTGCTAGGCGAAGTGGAATTTTCGGGATATTCGCTTTGGGAGAGTTCGATTTGTTTATTTGTCAGGGAAAAGCTTTCCTAAGTTCATGTAAAAAGATGGCGGATGCCGAGGCCACGTTAAGGGAGTCCACCGAGCGCGACATGGGGAGGTGAACAAGGTGGAGGCAGAGCGTTTCGACTTCAGATGAAAGGCCGAAGTCTTCGGGCCCGAGGAGGAGGGCGATGTTTTTTTGGGTTTCGGGGAGTTCAGTAAGTGGAATCGAACCTTCGGAGAGACTGGTTCCAAGAAGTGTGTGAGTTTGGCTGAGCTGATTGAGATCTTTAAGGAGGTCAGGGGAACGTCGCACGGGAAGGCGAAAGAGATTGCCGGCTGAGGCGCGAATGGCCTTGGCGTTGTAGGGAGAAGTGCCGCTTCCGAGGATGACTCCAGCCCCTCCGAGGGCGGCGGTGTTGCGGATGATGGTGCCAAGGTTCCCGGGGTCTGCGATCTCAGGAAGGATGACAAGAGTGCCGTGGCTGAAGGCCGATAGGGGTGGGTTTTCGGGTTTGCGGACGATGGCGAGATGACCACGGTGGAAATGAAAACCGAGAAGGTTCGAGGCCTCCCTACGAGTGAGGTCTTCGCCGATACGAATGACCTTTTCGACCTCGTATTGGGAATCTTGAAGACGTTGAACCGCCAGTTGGCCCTCGACGACGAAGTGGGTGTCGGTTTCGCGTTTGGCGAGGAGATGTTTCCAATCGTCAGTTTTTTCCATGAGGTGGGATTTTGAATAGCGACGGCCCCAAGGCAAAAGACCTAAGGAGTCTCTTTGACATGGCATTGCGCTGCAACTTGAGCCCAGGTGGAGTCCTTGCGGAGCATGTCTGCCAGAAACTGATCCTTAGGGGAAAGCAGGGAAGCGTTTTTGAGACGTTCTGGATGGGTGAGCCGACTAAAGAGGACGTGCTTAATTTTCGATTTGGAGACGGATTTACGACTGTATCCGTTGGGCTGATTAGAGGACCAGAAGTGAATTTGGTCTCTGGCAGATCCGAGGTAGACGACGAGATGTCCTCGTTCTTTTCCTCCGATGGCGTCTGTCCACCACATCTTCATGAAGTCACCGGGTTGCGCATGGGCGTATGAGGTGAAGTTGACCCCGCATTTGAGGTCGCTGAAAAATTTTGCCGTTCCCGGTCCGTTGGCATTCCAGCGCCCGAAGATTTCCTCTCCGTCTTTCACTCCGATATTGGCATAGCGGGCGTGGGTTTTTGTAGGGAGCCTTAGGCTGTTGTTCTTTTGGAGTTGGTTGATCACCCTCAGTAGGACGACATAGGTGGCGCCTGAGCAGAAGGAAGCCTTGGCGGTTTTGAGGTCCTGATGAATCACACCTTCTTTAAAGGTGACGCTGGCGGCGAGTCGGGCGACTGCTTTTTGGCTGGCTTCGTAGCCGCCTCCGGAGGGCATCGATTGCACCGCGGCAAGAACCTGCCGATTCAGGACAGGTGCGTGTGTCGCATCTTGAACCTCGACTTGGGCACACGAGGGGAGGATGGCCGCGAGGGCGATGAGGAATCCAGAGATGTTATTTTGAAACCTTTTCATCGAAGCTGCTGATTTTGATGCGACCGGTGGTGATGGCGAGTCCTTATTCGGTAGAAGGTTTGGAAGCGTCTTTAATAAGGACGACGTTGAATCCAAGTTTTTTAAAAGTGTTGGAGACCAGGGCGGCGTTCGCGCGGGTGTTATGGAGGTTGGCTGTGAGAAAAACGAACAGGACGAGTCGTAAAGAGGTCCTTCTCATAGAGAAAGATCTAGGAATTTGAGGGAATGATTGCCAGATCAATCGGATCAATAGCCGAGCCAAGGACCAAGCCATTTTTCGAGCTCCTCGACGGACATGCCTTTACGAGCGGCATAGTCCTCGATCTGATCTTTTTGGAGGTCGTTGATTTGGAAGTAGTGGGAGTCTGGGTGGGAGAAGTAGAGGCCGCAAACGGCGGAGCCTGGATGCATCGCGCAGGATTCGGTGAGTTCGACTCCTGTTTCTTCTTCGGCATTGAGGAGGTCAAAGAGGGTGGTTTTCTCGGTGTGGTCGGGTTGGCTGGGGTAGCCGGGGGCGGGGCGAATGCCCTGATATTTTTCGTGGATGAGCTCGGATTGGGTGAACTGTCCGGGGCGCTCGATGCTCCATGAGATTCGGGCTCGGTGGTGGAGGAGTTCGGCGAAGGCTTCGGCGAAGCGATCGGCGAGAGCCTGGACTATGAGAGCTTCGTCGATGTTGTTTTGAGCGCGAAGTTCGGCAGCCCATTCATCAGCTCCATGGATGCCGACAACGAAGCCACCGAGGTGGTCGTCCTTTTCTGCAACGTAGTCATTCAGTGCGAAGTTGGGTTTGGCGGTTCCCTTTTTCGATTGTTGGCGGAGGGTGTGAAAAGTGACGTTTTGTTCGGGGAGGAGGATGTCGTCGCCATCGGATCGAGCGGGGAAGAATCCGTAGATGCCGGAGGCTGTGAAGCGTTTTTCGGCGATGATGCGTTCAAGGAGGGTCTGCGCTTCCTGGTAGAGTTCCTTGGCAACTTTGGCTCCTTCTTCGTTGCGGGTCTTGAGGGTTTCGGTTTCAGGGTCCCAGACGCCGCGGAGTTCCCAGGTATGAAAAAAGGGAGTCCAGTCGATGTAGTTGGCGAGTTCGCGAAGGGACTGGGATTTGATGGTGCGGGTGCCGGTGAATTCGGGGACGGGAGGGGAGTAGTTTTCCCAGTCGATTCGGACTTTGTTGGCGCGGGCGTCGGTGAGGGAGAGGGTGGGCTTTTTGGCTTTGTTGCCGAAGTTGGCTCGATGCTTGGCGTGGGTCTCGTTGTTGGTGGCGATGAATTTTTCGCGGTCTTCCGATAGTAGGGAAGTGGTGACGGGGACGGAGCGTGAGGCGTCGAGAACGTGGACAAGGGGGCCGGAGTAGTGCTCAGCGATTTTGATGGCGGTGTGGGCGGCGCTGGTGGTGGCTCCGCCGATGAGGATGGGGATGCTTCGTTTTCCAAAACCGCGTTTTTCGGCTTCCTTGGCGACGGTGATCATTTCATCGAGAGAGGGGGTGATGAGACCCGAGAGGCCGATGATGTTAGCGTTTTGTTCTTCGACGGCATCGAGGATTTTGGCGCACGGGACCATGACACCCATGTCGACAACGTCGAAGCCATTACAAGTGAGAACGACACCGACGATGTTTTTGCCGATGTCGTGAACGTCACCTTTGACGGTGGCCATAATGACTTTGCCGTTGGAAAAGGTTTTGGCGGCGATTGCGCGGGCCTCTGTTTCCGGGAGATCGGGGTCGTCTGCGCAGAGGATGATCGCTTCTGCTACGATTTTTTCCTCGCGTTCTATTTCCATCAAAGGCTCCAGCCAGGCGACAGATTTTTTCATGACGCGGGCGGATTTGACGACCTGGGGTAGGAACATTTTCCCGGCTCCGAAGAGGTCGCCAACGATGCCCATGCCATCCATGAGCGGGCCTTCGATGACAGTCAGAGGTTTCTGGTACTTGGCGAGGGCTTCCTCGGTGTCCTGGTCGATGAATTTGTCGATCCCCCTGAGGAGAGAGTGTTCGAGGCGTTTCTCGACGGATTGCTCGCGCCAGGTGAGGTCTTCTTTGAGCTTCTTGGCGCCTTGGCCTTTGAATTCTTCGGCGAGATCAAGGAGGCGTTCGGTAGCGCCGTCGTCTTTGTTGAGGAGAACGTCTTCGACAGCAGTGAGGAGATGCTTAGGAATCTTGTCGTAAACCTCGAGCATGCCGGCGTTGACGATGCCCATATCCATGCCCGCTTGAGTAGCGTGGTAGAGAAAGGCTGAGTGCATAGCCTCGCGGACGGCGTTATTTCCGCGGAACGAGAAAGAGATGTTGGAGACGCCACCGGAGACTTTGGCGAAGGGGAGGTTTTCCTTGATCCAGCGGGTGGCGTTGATGAAGTCGAGGGCGTAGTTGTTGTGCTCCTCGATGCCGGTTGCGACGGTGAGGATATTGGGGTCGAAGATGATGTCTTCGGGCGGGAAGCCGACTTCCTCGACAAGGATGTCGTAGGCGCGTTTGCAGATGCGGCATTTGTCCTCGTAGGTGGCGGCCTGACCTTGTTCGTCGAAGGCCATGACGACGGCTGCGGCACCGTAGTTGAGGATGTGGCGGGCGTATTTTTTGAAGGTTTCTTCGCCTTCTTTAAGCGAGATGGAATTGACGATGCCTTTACCCTGGAGGTGTTTGATACCTTCTTCGATGATTTCCCATTTTGAGGAATCAACCATGATTGGGACGGCTTGGATGTCGGGCTCGGCCTGGATAAGGTCGAGGAATTTGGCCATCATGAATTTGCCGTCGATGAGGCCGTCATCGAAACAAATGTCGATGACGTTGGCTCCGTTGACAACCTGCTGGCGGGCGACTTCAAGTGCATCCTCGAGTTTGTCCTGCTGAATCAGTTTGCGAAAGCGAGGGGAGCCGGCAACGTTGGTGCGCTCGCCGATCATGAGGAAATTTTTATCGGGAGTGTGGTTGTAGGCTTCGGTGCCGGAGAGGCGGAGGAGACGAGGGAGCGTGGGCATGGAGGTGGAGAAATGAAGGAATAAACGAATGCAGAAGGGCCCAATCAGCTTGCTTGAAGTGGGTGGGCTTGAGCGAGGACGGGGATCTGGCGGGGGGCTTTTCCTTCGACGGATTTGGCGATAGCGGCGATGTGTTCGGGAGTGTTGCCGCAGCAACCGCCGGCGAGATTGATGAGGCCGTCGTCGGCGAAGCCGGCGATGTAGTCATGCATGTGCCGGGGTTCGAGGTCAAATCCAGTCGGGGCGAGGGGATTTGGGAGTCCGGCATTGGGGTAGCAGGAAATGTGGGTGGTGGCGGCTTTTCCGAGATCGCGGAGGAAGGGCTCCATAAGATCGGGACCGAGAGAGCAGTTGAGGCCAATGGCGAGAGGATCGATGTGGGCGAAGGTGTTCCAAAGGGCTTCGACCTTTTGGGCGGAGATCATGGTTTCTCCTCCCCGACCGACGGCGGCGGAGATGATGACGGGGGCCTTGGTACCGGATTCCTTGATGGCGACGAGAGCAGCCTTGGCATTGAGGGAGTCGAAGATGGTTTCGACCATGAGGATGTCGCAGTCAGCTTCGAGAAGGGCATCGATCTGATGCCGGTAGGTCTGTTTAACCTGATCGAAGGTGACTGATCGGAAAGAGGTGTCGTTAGGATCGGAGACGTTGGTGAGGGATACGGTGAGGGGGCCGATGGCTCCAGCGACGTAGCGGGGGCGGCCTGTTTCGTTGGCAATGCGGTCGGCTTCCTGTTTGGCGAGTTTGACGGATTGGATATTGAGCTCGTGGACGAGATCCTGAAGTTGGGAGTTGTTGAGGACTTTCTGGTCGAAAAATTCAGGGTCTTTTTTCCCGCCGGATTTGCGGGGATCTTCGACGAAGAATTCTGACTGGGCGAGGACGGTGCCAGAGAAGGTGTTTGTTTCGCAGATGTCGGAACCCGCTTCGTAGAAGCGTTTGTGGATATCGGCGATGACGTCTGGACGAGTTAGGGAGAGGATGTCGCCGTTGTTGAGCAGATCTTCGTGATTTTCTATAAAGCGATCGCCGCGGGCATCGATTTCAGTCAGGCCATATCCTCGAATGGTGGTTCCCATGGCGCCATCGAGGATCATGATGCGCTCGGAGAGGGTCGATTTGAGGTCGCTGAGGAGGTCTTTTATCATGCTCTTGATTTGATTTTTGAAATTTGAAACGATAGCGGGACATTGCAAGGACAAATCTTCATA
>Ga0308011_10001148_pt1 | contig 12430 bp, 25 predicted proteins | sample Neamet177_FD_203144 | JGI IMG/M metagenome (GOLD analysis project Ga0308011, IMG submission 203144) | Marine microbial communities from water near the shore, Antarctic Ocean - #177 | ecosystem: Environmental > Aquatic > Marine > Unclassified | place: Southern Ocean | collected 2014-07-25
TTTACTCTACTGTTTCATTGTATTTATAACACTTTAACACTTGGGATAAAAGAGATGTTGGGAGCCGTTTGGTTATCACGAAACTCCCAACTTAATCACTGGCTCCCAGCTTTCCGCTATCTCTGTAGCGTAGTCGTAACCCAGATAGGGGGCTATTTTTTTGTGGTAGTGACACCACTTCAAATCATTGGGGATTGCCCCCCAACTAGAACCAGAACAACTGGCACACGGCTCTGGTGGTCTCTACTGGACTCGAACCAGTAACCTACTGCTTAGAAGGCAGTTGCTCTATCCAGTTGAGCTAAGAAACCGATATCTATTAATTAGTAGAAGGTGGCATCTGTGCATAGCACACATCGCCATTAGCATCTTCCAAATATACTTCATTGCGATAATGAGGCTTTCGACAGCCTTCTTCAATGAGTTCCCAAGTGTAACCATTATTAGCATTTTCTGTTGTGACAATAAAGAACTCTTCGTTCTCTTGCACAAACAATGCCAGCATTAGACCAAATAACATTTTCTTTTCCTTTAAACTCCGAAACTTTCTCCACACCCACAACTGGCGGTGGCATTCGGATTAACCACTTTCAAATAAGATCCACCAAGCTCATTCACGTAGTCTATAGTACAACCAAAAACGAACATCTCAGCCATCGGATCTAGCCATAGATTCTCTACAGTAGGGTCTTTATCAGTAACACCCCACTCATATTGGAAACCAGCGCAACCACCACCCTTTACAGCTAGTGATACATTTGGCTTCCCAACTTCTTTCATATATTTCTTAGCATCATCAGTAAGAGATATGTTAGCCAAAATGATGCTCCAACACGTCAATCTTATCTTGAGCGTCAGCAATCTTTTCAAGTTCGCCGTCTACTGCTTCAAGAATATCGGAGTGTTCACCGATACCAACTGAGTTTTCAAAGTATATATTAACATTAGCTTCTGCCAATCCAATGATACCTTCGTAATGTTTTATTAAACCTTTTCTAATGTGAGCTTCACTAGACATTGTTTGCTATCTCCCTAAGATGTTTATTTTTGAAATGGAACAACGTAACGTTTACCATCCACGAAAAACCTAATAGTCGAATGACTATAAGTTTCTATATTACTATTCTGATATACTGTGATATCATTACAATGAACTTCAGTCTTATATCCAGTGACCCTAGTTTTCTTACCGCTCTCGTTTGCGATAATGCCACCCATGATTGCACCAACTGCCGCACCATTATCTTTTTTAGTAGCGGCTTTCCCTAATATTCCACCTAGCAATACTCCAGCTAGTAAATCTCCAGCACTAGTGCCTTGACTTTGTTGGTAGATAGGAACGTTTACGTCTTGGCATCTACGTTCAGTTAAAGGAACGGATTGCGTCACTACTTTAGTGTGATCGTAAATTTTGATATTGGTTATATCGCTTGCATGGGCTGGACTACAAAATCCTAAGATTACCAATAAGGCTAGTGAATGTTTCATTCGATTGCTCCATCGTTTACGTATGGGTTGTCTTTGCCGTAAATTCTTTTCGCAGACTTCCATCCATCAATTCTGCCAAATACATAACTCACAATCACAATGCACATGACGATGCCGCCTAAAGTAATAAAATCATTCATAATGTTCTCCTTAAGAACCTGTGGTTAACTCTATAGTTCCATCATCGTTCACAGTGAAGTCTTCAATAAACGTGTGGTGAGTTTTTGATTGTGTAATAACACTCTCAGCCGCTTTCCATAAATCTAACCAAGTATCTCCACCAACAAAGGAAGAGTATACCGCTGTTGACCTATGACCACCATCACTAATATCTAGAGCAACTTCAGCGTCAGTCGCATCAGGGTCAACTGTTTCATAAACAACTTTCTTACCAGCCGTTTTAATAGCCGCTTCAGCATACACGTCAGATACTTCATAGATAGACCATGTAGTATTTAGACTTTCAACGTGCCTAACTTTATTGAATTTTTCCATTTGATTTGTGAAATGTTCGTTGGCGGCGAGTTGTGTCATAGATGTCATAATAAACCTTTTTCTGATTACAGAATCATATTAGCATAAGTTTAACTTAATGTCAACCCTTAAGTTAACATCTCGTAGATTTCTTTCCAGCCATAAACTACTGGAGCTTTACCACCATATCCATGGTTGTGAACATGACCAATCAAGACGCCATCTAACCCCAACTCAATACCAAGGTCAACGTTCTCTGGCTTGTCTTCAACCCACAAGCAACCACTACCAGCATAAGGTGCTAGAGCATCATCTTTGTCAGCACCAGTGTCAAGATAGACATACCGCTCAAACACAGTATCTCCGAACAACTCCCGAAGGTTCTTAGTCCGTAAGTGCTGGGCATAAGGATCATCACTCAAACTAGTAATGGCATGGAATACATATCCATGTTCCTCATGAAGCTTCTTCACATACTTGATTGCGTCCCGTAGAGGGGGCATCTTCCGAACTTGAGCACTCTCGTTAAACATCCGAACAAGCTTCTTGCTCTCAGCTTTTTCAAGGCCATACTTAATGTTAATGTCGTAGACACCAGTTTCGGCTATTGAATAGCCATGCCGATGCATCCACGAGTCAAAGCCGTACTCCCAATCAAGGAGAACGCCATCACAGTCAGTCAGAATAGTTTTGTTACTTAATACATGAATCATTTATTTTTCTTTCCTTACAGAATCATATTAGCATACCCTTGACTTAATGTCAAGAGGTTTCTGTAAGTTTATATGGTTTATCATACTTACCGATATTGATACCCATGAAGTAAGCACTATCGAAATAGTCAGTCATGATATCATCATTATTATAATACATAGTTCCCCGCATTGCAATTTGAAGTTCATTAACAAACTTCTCAACAATGGTTAACTCCCGATCATAAGGTTCGTAAACCCGATAAGGATTTTCTTGGTAATAACCTTCATTGATCTGTCTACCAAATCCGCTTATATCACCCCGATCAACAAGAGCTTTCACATCAGCATTAAAGATGCCGATAAAATCAACAATACCTTCTTTGATATTTACGTTTAAAGAAGTGTTATGATTAATAGAAATCGTGCCTTTAACTCCAAACTTTTTCAAAACAGATTTGATTGCTGGAGCAAGTTCTTTTTTCATTTCTTGGGTAATGTATGCCATTTAGAATCACTTTCTTTTGGTTACATATTATATTAACATTTATTTAACTTGATGTCAAGTAAAAAGATGTGCAGTAAGATGCCATGACTAACCATGAGTCCACTTACTACACTAGGTGATTAATTTAAATAACTTGGTCCTGTCCAAGAGATTTTGTAATCACCATTCACGATGTTACCACGTGCGGCATTCCTTGTAGGACTTGCCCAACCCGCTGGCTTTAAAATGTCTCCCATTTTAAACTTACTATCGTTCTCTGTGTTGACTACAAAGCCCCACACAGAACCACCAGAAATAATCTTGATGTATTTTTTGCCTACTTTAAATCTAAGACCTTCATTAAATTTATTGATCATATTACTACGAATATCTGGGCTACCATATGACCAGTTCTTTAGTTCAGCATAAGACGCTTTGATATCGTCCAGAAGATTTTCAATCGAATCATTCATAATATTTCTCCTCTTTACCCTATCATATTAGCATAAGTTTAACTTAATGTCAAGAGTTAATTTTAGTTTTTATGACTGACATTTTAGTCATTATTTCAGAGATTTCATCTTCGTCAACAAGTAGCAGTAAAAGTTCTTGAGTAGCCTTGAGTTGATCTTTTATGTTATCAGCCTCATGCTTACAATAAACTAGGTGCTCTTGGAGATGAGAAATCTTTTTGTCGCAATCATCCATCTCTTCAATGTTGTTGCCACGTACAGCATCTTCCATGATAGTTTTTGCACTATCAATGATACTATCAAGATCACTAGCGATACACTTTATTTCAGTTTTCATAACTTCGTTCATAATATATCCTTATTGAATACTTTGATAGTATCCAGCTTCCATAACATAGTAGCCTTTTGCTTCGACATTAAATACTTCGCCCTCAATCGAAACTATTTCGAGTGATGAACCTGTGAAATAGGAACAGGCATCTTTCATTAGAGTTTCTTCAGTGCAATCAATTCGAGTGTAGATTGGCATCTTCCAGTTTTTCATATCTTCTGTGAGTTTGTCAAAAGCTTCTGCTAACTGACTATGCGTGAATCCGTTTCCACTCACAACTTTATCGTTTAACGATGCTACATGATTAAACCCATGTAGAGGTAGATTAGTTACTTGCATAATGACTTACTCCACTTTTTTCCAAAAACAAACAAGCACTTTCCATACTGAAACTCCGAACCGAAGCCCACTCGCCACTGTTGCTCAACTCACCATGCAACTTCCTTGACGCCGCTTGACTTAACGAACTGACTAAATGAAAATCTCCGTTAGGATTTTTTGCTTCTACTTGCCACATACGAATCACTCCTTATTACTCTTATAGATTAGCATAAGTTTAACTTGATGTCAAGTCCTTTTCTTCATCAATCCAGAATCTTACTGCAATTAAGTTAGGACTATCCTTACTAGGGATTTCCGTTAGAGTATATTCTATCGGTAGTTTAGCCAAGGCTTTTCTTAGTTCTCGTTCAGTCATTAGATATCCCCATTACTTTTCAAACCGAACCATAGAATCCAATAAAGGATCATCAGGTTTTAACTTTATTCCTAGTGCAGATAAATCTACTTTACTAGCACTATCGCTTCGTATCCATCCATCTAAAGTTTCATTTGAAATATCATCAATGGGACCATCATCATTATTATTATTTTTTGTATGATTGTCTGACACTTTCTAGTGCTCCTTTTATTCGTGTAGGGTAAACTCCAGTATATGTACCAGCCTCTAACATATCCATGTTTAGAAAATCTTTGTGCATATGAGTTATGTTTTCCCACTCATTTATTATTTTTTTAGCAAGTCTGTCAAAAGATCCATCCGATAATATTGGATCGTCTTCTTCATAATAAGCATAAGATGCCATGAGATACCACGGCACAGTCATGTTGGGATTACTGTCTATAGCATCCATACACGCCTTTTCTAGCTCGTTACTTTCTTCCACTAAGGTATTCCTTTAATAGTTCCTTCTCCATCGCATGGGCTTCAATCTCTTGCCACCGATCTTCATAAGCACTATCAAGATCCATAACAAGATACTTGAGGTATTGGCTTACGTGAACTAGTTCGTGTAGAACTGTAGTTATTAAATCTGTTAAGGAAAGAGTTTTGTTAAGACGAATAGTAAAATCTTTATCGTCTTCAAACATTACATCACCGCAAAGTCCTTCTTTGTTGATGGCTTGAATATTTATATAAACAGCATCTTCTGAAGGGAATAACTTCTCTGCCGCAAACCCTATAGCGGAACAGATCATGTCTTGTCTTTTTTGGGAAAATCTACCTTCGAACTCAACAATCATAAAGAATCTTTCGTTGTTACACTAAAAGACTACACTATGAACCTTTTGTTGTCAACCTCTTTTATGAACATAAACCTCAACGTTATCAGGTAGTTGTATTTTAGATTGATCGTGGTTGTGATGTAAAACGAATCGTATATCTTTGAACTCATTAAATATACCATTCCAAATAGGTCTCCACCTGTCTGCTAACCTTACGTTGTTAGTAGCCTCTCTATCAGACTGTAATACAAAATCAGTGTAACTTCTTAAGTTCATATCAAATATAGAGTCAAATCCATACATATGAATCTCCTCAGGCTTTAATCTATTTGCAGTGTAATGAACTGCTAGGTGACCACAGTTGAAGTTAGTATACATATTTCCTTCGTTCTCATCAGGAAACAGTTTAGTATATGGTGGTAGATGTGTGTAGAACTCTTTAATCTTATGACCGAACCGCATCTTGAAGTTGCCATTGTTTTGATCATACCAGATCTTAGGTCTATAGCCTAGTACCCAATCACCGGGGATTTCAACACTGCCCTCAGTAAGTGCCGCTGACATTTTAAAGTCAACGATACAAGAAGCGAACAGATTTGGAATAGACATGGGTGGTTGGTTACAAGCAATCTTAATACCCTTTGAGGATGTATACAACTGCGCCTGATCACCATTACCTATAACATGGGCAACTCTACTCATTATTCCAATAATCCTTAATCCATTCCTGAGGCTCAAATTTCGCCATTGGAGTTTCGATAGTTTCAGTAAAAGCTTGTTCTATGCTTGGGCGTCCATGAAATACCACGATAGCAACATCCTTACGTGGTGGCTTTGGATACACATCATACTTATAAGACTTTAACTTGTTAAAATATTCGTGCTGAAGAAGTGTTCTTTGGTATGGATTGATAACAGAGGATAGGTATTCACCATCACCTCTAAAGGTATCTACTACATTGTCATAGGATAGAACAAAGGTAGACCATATGAACGACACTGGAGTCGCACCCCATGCCATAACACCAGTTTGTAGAACGTTCTTTAAGTGTGGCTGATGAGCATTAACGGCACCAACATCTTCGATGCCCATAAACCACGATCTATCTTCTAACAGCCAATCTATGTTACCCGTGATGATTGTGTCTAGGTCTAAGTAAACCATTCTCTCATTAGTAAACTGTGCTGGATCAAACAACTGTAGTTTATTCCACCAACCTTCGTATCCGGGCTTTAGTATTTTAGTCTCAACACCTTTAATGCCCTTATCAGAATAGCACACAAACCTATGAGGTATTGTGGTGTTTCGTTCAACTGCCGCTTTCAAGTTATAAACATAATCTAAGGAAAACTTTGTTCCCCAATGCACACAGGCAACTGTAACTGTCATATCAAACGTCCTCTATAATATAATCCTTGTTATACATATGTTTCGCCAAGCATCCTTCAGTCTTTTGGATAGTGGAGAAACTTTCTCTAACCTCTACGGGCCAAGGATAGTACTCTTCTAAAAATGGAAAGGTATCTAGATTAAGAAATATGTCTGTTGGACTTGCTTCTAACCTAGCTCTTTCAACTAGTTGTTTTGCTCCCCTTGGATTTAACCTATAGGCATGAGCGCCGGGAAAATATCTTTTAGATGTTAGAGGATTTGTTCCTAATGAACTAGGTGTGACCCACTTACCATAAGATGGTTTTCCAAGAGATATACAACCATTATAACCCATTTCTGGAATAGCGTCAACTACTATTGCATCATGCTCAAAGATAGTTGCCTCTTCGTTTGTCTCAGCCACCATCTGCCACAGGGAAAAGTGTGAACAGAATGCCGCTCTAGCATTGTCTTCTCTGGAGAACTTATTGTTGTTGAACCCTATATCGTTTATCTTTTGTTCTTTGATAAACTCCTTACAGTCTGATGGAATGTAAGCATCATAGTAGTCTACCTCTAAGTCAAACTTAGCGGCAGACTCTATGCATTTAGTTGCGGCAATTAAAGAGTTGTCATTCTCACGAATAGTAATAACGAAATTTTTCATAGTTAACCTTGTGTTGTAGACTTTATACCTTGAAGTTCTGTCATAAACGGATAGATTTGTTTTATCTGATTTGGGAATAATTGTTTGCACATCAATGCATCATTAGGCCAAAGTCCATAATCACGAATTTTTTGAAGAAGTCTAGTAGCCATCACATCTGTAATAAAATAGGCAGAGTTTCCAGCAAGACCTTGCGGTGCATCTTTATTATCATCAACCCAAGGAGCATCAACCACTTTATGTCCAGATAGTGTGGGCATTAGGGTTTTTTCAGATTCTTCTACAACTTTACTATGGTATATTGAGGCTTTTCTGGTAGCACCTTTAGGATTATTCAAACCAACAATACCATAACTATTTAAATCCATGTCTTTTTGACCTTCTTGTATACCATGATCTTTAAAAATATCAAATTTATTTACGAACAAAGCATCATGTTCTAATACTATTGCTGGAAAATGAGTAGCCAGACTAAACAACCAACATTTCATATGAGAAACCATACAAGATACGACTTTTTCTATATCATTAGCACCATAACCAGTTAAGTGTAGTCCAGTAACCAAGTCTATTCTTTTCTCACCCTTTCTAGGGTATGTCCAATTTTTTCTTTCCATACCAAAAATAGCTAAGTCGTGTTTTAAAGTTTCTGGAGTAGTTGCGGGAACTATCACTGGCATTAATTTGCTATCAGTGTCTTTTATAGATTGTATTACTTTCCTAGCACCAGCCGTAGACTCAGAATTATTAATATCACATATAATATATGCTGGCATAATAGGAGTTCTCGTTCCTATATTGTGTAATACAGTTTTTTGATTTTTTTTATCTAGTGTCGAATAAATATCCTTATTTACGGCATCTAGTGTTTCTTTTAAAGACATATCCCTACCTTCTTTTTAAAACAGTGTATCCAACATTCTGTTCGTTTCTTTCAACTATTTCCCAAGGATAATCAAGACAGAAATTCTGCATACAATCATAAAGCCTTGAATCTTTTTTACCATGTAGGATACTAGTATCGTGTGCTATGATGTATTTATAAGTATTTGAATGATGTAATCTTAACTCTTGTATCATATGTGTAGGATGATGTAATGAGTCAATCATTAGCATATCTGTTTTAGCAGTTGACTTCATACTAAGAGAACTTATCTCCATTACCTTTAAGTCTATATCATTTTCTTCAGCATACTTTTCAGCCAAGGGTTGTAGAAATAGTTTGTATCTACTAGTGTCAATATCGACTAATCGGACACTGCTTGGCTTACACAATAAGGCTGTGGATGCAGTTCCACCCTGATGTGTTCCTAACTCAGTGTAGGTGTTACAATCAGCCATATACTTTTTTATAGCATCATGTATCCCACAATAGTATTCACCATGTGCCTCTTCTTGCTGACGTATGATCTCTTTGTTAAATTCTTCTACAGATTTTACGTGACCTAGTTCTGAGTTAATCATGATTTTTTCCAAAGTAGTTTCTATACCATTGAATGAAGTTGCTAACTCCTTGTTCCATTGGTGTTGTAGATTTATAACCTAGTTTCTCAATCTTAGTTGTGTCTGACCAAGTTTCCTGTGCATCCGCTGGGTGTAATGGTCTTAGTATTTTCTCTGCTTTTTTATCTAGGTTCTTTTCGATCTCATAGATGAAATCCATTAAGTTGACTTGTCTACCATTACCGATACAATAAGTTTCTCTGTTAGTCATGTTCTGAGATACTAACCAGATCCCCTGCACAATATCGTCAACATATGTGAAGTCTCGCTTCATGTCTCCATTATTAAATACTTCTATAGCATTGTCTGCCAAGATGTTTTTAGTGAAGTCAAACAGAGCCATATCAGGTCTGCCCCAAGGTCCATACACAGTGAAGAACCTTAGACAAACCGCATTAGTGATCTTAGATATATTGAACATATCCTCTGTGGTCTGCTTAGAGTATCCATACGGGCTTAGTTGTGGCCCTAACTTTACATCAGGAGACCAAGGTAAAGGATTACCGTGCATAACGCAACTGGTAGAAGCAAACATAACATCAGGTACATTCGCTTCTTCGCAAGCTTTAATAAGGTTGTTAGTGCCTGTGATATTGTTGTCAATGTATTCATCAGCATGATCCATAGAATATCTTACACCAGCCATAGCCGCTAAGTGCAATACAAGGTCTGGCTTTAGTAATCCCATAACCATAGACATAGAAGAGGCGTGTCGTAGATCTGCTTCGTGTACAGCAATACCATACTCTTTCTTTAGATGCATTGCTCTATCGTATTTTAGTTCTGGGTCATAGTAGTCATTGAAGTTATCAAAACCACAGACCTCATAACCTTCTTTCTTAAACTTGATAGCAGTGTGAAATCCAATGAACCCTGCCATGCCCGTAATCATAATCTTTTTCATTTAGCTATCCCACAAATAAACATTGAACCACTATGCTTTATACCTTGATTCCAAATCTCTTCTACTATCATACCACTATTTCTGATCAATGACAATACCTCTTTGTTACTAGCTTCTAAGGGGTCTTGACGATGGCCTCTGCTAGTTGTTTCAGCATACTCTAGGAATATCTTTCCTTGAGGATTGAGTTGATCTCTCCATGTCCTAATGGTTTTTTCTGGATCTATAGTATGATCGAATGAGTTAGAATATATAATGTCAGCCTTACCAATCCACTCCTCTACTGGAAATGTAAAGTCGTGATGAAGTGTCATAGGAAATTGTGTTGCGGTTTCACTAATCTCTGTTCCGATAACATAAGCATTTGGGCAGTTATCTTTAAAGAATCTTTGTTCTGCACCACTCCTAGTTCCATGGCATATTATATAAGCCGCAAAAGGCTTGTGTTCGCATATAGTTTTAATAACACTAGGCCGAACATATTCAACATAAAGTTTTTCTTTATTAGTCCAAGTCTGTGCCTCTACATAATCATCATAGTCTTCATACTCATGAACTCTCATTAATAAACTCCTGATGTAGTCTTAGGAATATATTCTAGTTCAGTCTTCAAAGCACCACGATGCGTATCCCATTGGCTTTCGTCTAAAGCATTACCACCGACAACAGCGTTACCAGTTTTATATGGGGTTATCTTTATTTCCTCGTATGAGTTTATATATCTATTCATATTATCATGTCCCGCAAATCCTATAGTATCATATATCTCATTATATTTCAAGGCATATGTTGGATTACAAGTATATCCATGTGTGGCTTGTTCTCTGGCACACAGATTAACAACTCTAGAAGTGTATGGTTGATTTAAGTCTAAAGGTCTTCCAACAATAGCATCGTGCTCTAATACTATGGCAGTATGTCCTTTATCTATAATCTTCTTACGAACCTGATAATGACTCATAGTCATACACTGTTGCATAACAATCATTCGGTTTTCTATTTCTTTGGTAGGTTCTTTACCCGCTTTTCTTCTGTAGTTGCCAAGAAGTCTTTCTCTATAGTCCTCTCTTACTTCCCAACCGGGGTAATACTCTTCTAGAGTGTAAGGAGTGATGGCATCAAATAATATGGGGTTGACATTGTTTGCTTTACAAGTATCAAAAGCTCTTTTAGTGAGGCGCTTAATCTTATCAGTGCCAAAAGTATTAATGGTTGTTATGATATAAGCATCAAACATTATGGAAGATCCCACTCACTCTGTGGTTTGTTAACGACAGTGTAATGCCATGGACCGTTGTGGTTGTCTGCGTTCCTGAGTTGTACGTGACAAAGCTTTGCTTCTCTATCATCTCTGCCATCATATACGGGTCTAGGAGTCACATCAGAGTTACCAGCATAATGAATGTAGGTATTCCATCCATGGTCCATTTCAGTTATATCCATGTCAGCAATGAACATCATAGCATGAAGATAGTTCTGATCGATCTGATAAAATCTAGGTAGTGATGTGCCTCTGAGATAGTCTATGTATTCTTGGAACGGCACAAACCCTTTACGTGCCTTTGCCCTGCCCTCAGGAGAATACATTACAACACCAGTGTTAAAGATCTTCATATCACCATTATCGTTCAATGGCATATCTACCTTGTATTTGGTTTTAAGATAACTGTTCCAAAGCTTGTCTGTCTTGTTATTGAAGATGCCCTCGCCTCTTCCTCTGGTTATCTCTTTATGCTCTTCTCTACAGATACCAATATCAGCAATCTTCTGATCAAAGATACTTTCTTTTAAACAGTCAACTGAGAATATGTCTGTATCTGCAAATAGAATGTTGTCATACTCTTCAAACCTCTCTGCCCATATCGGCTCAAAGGCATTATAGTATGTTGGAATGTCGCAATACATCTGCGCCCAATAAGGATTAGTTTTAAATATATAATCAGCGCCAATACGATCAGCATAGTTCTTCATGTTCTCTACGCCGTACTTGACTGCTTCACCGGGGGTGCCTAGCCAATACTGATATATCAAGTTCTTCTTTTTTACCATGGTCGATTTGCCTCTATAACTGCCGAATGAAATGCCCTAACATCTCCAGCCGTGTCTATATTCTGAAAATCAGGCAGTCCACTTTCCTGATATTTCTTTTCCTTTACATTAATATAACCCATTTTTTTCATTGTGTCAACAAGTTCTTTCTTACTCCAGATATGTTTGTGTTCTCCATTCTGCCACAATATACCTTCAGCGCACTGATCTTGTATTCGCATATTCTCTGTTTCCTTGGGAGCGAAGTTATGCTTCTTTACATAGAAGTTATAATAGTGCTTGACCCAACCATGTTCACTTAAGTCTTCATCTTGACGTAACCACTCGACAAACTCCATAGGGGGCCAAATAGTTCTAATAGTTCCAAGAGGTTTCATTACACGTAGCATCTCTTTTAGAAAGTTAATGCCTTCATCCTTGGTCAAGTGCTCTATGAAGTGTTCGTTATAAACTCCATTATAGGTTTGATCTTCGACACCCTTCA
>Ga0308011_10001152_pt1 | contig 12399 bp, 14 predicted proteins | sample Neamet177_FD_203144 | JGI IMG/M metagenome (GOLD analysis project Ga0308011, IMG submission 203144) | Marine microbial communities from water near the shore, Antarctic Ocean - #177 | ecosystem: Environmental > Aquatic > Marine > Unclassified | place: Southern Ocean | collected 2014-07-25
GAAGTAAGAAAACATCCTTAAGACAATACTCTGTTTCTTTCAGATCACCCATGAAGTAGTTCTCAGCAAACTTATTGAAACGTCTAATCCATTCAGCACGTAGGTCAGATATTTCCCCCTGATACTCTGGTGGAGTCTGAGCAATCTGTGTGGCTTCCCATAGATCTCTGAACCCTTGCTTGCGTGTATCAACAATAAGACCTGATGCGAATAGAGAAGCTTTACCATACTTCTCCACAATCTGATCTTCTGTTAGCACTTCAGTCATTGGAGCTTGGGCAAAGTCCTTATCACCCATACCAGCCAAGAAACTAATACCAGCAAAGTTGTGACGATTTTCGAAAACATAGTCTTCTACTTCGTTCCACATATGTGGGAGAACTGTAACAGTGTTTGATACATTGTGGCGTGTCTTTGGGTTTGCACATAGTTCTACATTGGTTCCAGCCTCAACCCAGTTGTTCTGCACCATGCTTACCTTTTCAAGTAATGCTGTGCCATACAACTCTTCACGATACAAAGATCCTTCTGGAGTGATGATTGGAAATGCTACACAGTAATCAGTGCCGCCAGCCGACCATACAGACTCTTCGACCATGTATGGATTAGTCTTTGCCAGAAGTTGTCCCACTTCAGTTTCTTTATTCAACTGAATGTGACGTAGATAACGAGCACTGTGTTCAGCATGAATACCACTAGCAGTCTCTAATAGAACACTCGCATTACCTGATGGCTTTACACACGTGGTACGGGCCGCAGGGTTAATTCCAATAAGTGAAGCAACTTCTTTATTAACTTTTTTAACAATCTCCGCTCCTTTACGTTGCACATCTACATTAAAAAGAACATCTGGGTTATTCATCCAGCCTGTTACGGACACACCAAGTAGTGCTTCACGTTCAAAGATCTTCTTACTTGTTTCTGTGAGGTATTTGAAATCAGTATAACCAGCTTGTAGTGTGCCTAAGATTGCTCCAGCCCTACACGCTTTGTAGAACTCATCATCCGTAGTACATTTGCCACCATTGATTTCTGTAAGGTTACATCCCTGCCAACCTGACTCTCCATTGATCTGTGGATACATACCAATCTCTACACACGGATTAGTTGTAATATCTTTATCGTCCACAAAGAAGAAACCGGGTTCACCAAACTCTTTGATTGATCCCATAATAGTTTTAAAGTCTTCTTTGGTTATTTCGTCTCTTACGATGACCGCTGAGTTATTGCTTCTGCCTCTTTGAGCATTATCGATAAACCAGTTGCCTGTCTTAGCCTTAAGCATCTCTTGATCTTCTGGAGAGAATAGGCAAATGGTTGCGCTACGTCTAACACCGCCAGCAAGAACTGAATCTGATGTATGCATTGCTATATCATAAATCTCAATAGCCTTTAGTCGGTCACGTCCTGATAGCACAGTGTTCTGCAAGATATGCTCAACCTTGTCTAGTGCTCTACGTAGTGGTTCTGGACCGGGGGCTTTGAATCCACCATTGATCATAGAACCTTTAGGACGCACTTGATTTAAATCGAAATAGACTTTACGTCCTTCCATCTCAGGGAACTGTCCACCACCAACAAAGTATGATGACATAAGAGCACCTAGTGCGTCTGCCCAACCTTCTACAGAGTCTTCTACGATCCAACCCTTGGCTTGCTTCTTACGTTCTGCTACATTAGGCATTTTGGCAATGTGATGATTTTGCACTGAGAAACCAGCCCCTGCGCCACAGAGAAGCACGTAGAACAACTCTGAGAAAAATCGTGGGCGGTCAGCATACGTTGAAGTGCAGTTGTACATACGCATCATATGCTTACGTAACTGGTCACCGCCAAACTGTAAGGCACGTTGAGCACCTAGTGTATACTTTAACTTATAAAGAGATTCTGCTTCATCAATCATCTGACCTAATTCGGGTGTCATCTTTTCTTTATAAAAATCTCTGTGCATATCCATGACACGGCTTACTGACTCGTCCCAACTTTCATAACGTTCTTTAGTATCATCCCACCTACTATATCCTTCATAGAATTTAGTTTCGGACATAAGACTTCTTGTATCTCTGTCCCTATTGTTGTTGACAAGTTTTAGCATCTAGCACCTCTTTAGTGAATAATTGTCGGCACCGCTAGTCCGTATAACTAGCAGTCGAATTAATGTTTATATCTTATTGGTGTAGTATATAGTATTTTTCAGATTACGCAACACCACATATGCGTAAAATATATTTTTTTTATTTTTAAAAATCTTACATAGTATAATCATATATTTCTGTATATGTATACAATTCTGTGTCGGATCTTACTTTAATTTTGGTATTATATTTTATAAAATCTTCTATTATGTCTGCTTGATATTTGTGAGCATCTATGTCCCAATGAAAACCATCTTCTGCTTTAGTAAATGCTTTTTGTTCTAATTTGCTGTACATCCCAAACTTAAAGGGGTCTTCTATAATAAAGTTATCTAGGTTTATTTCTTTAAATAATGGATCTTCTTTGAACTCTTCTCCTATTGCATAGTAATTCATTATCACAAGTTTTATCTTTTTTATTTCACACAATAATTGTAGGTGCATAAGTTTTTGACACCATTGGTATTTCATCCATGTTTGAGATGCATCTCCAACGAATACATCTTGCATTCCATCTTGCACAATACGAAAGGCTTTATCGTTTTCAAAATATTCCTTATGTCTCATAAAAGCACTGTGTACCATTAGTTTTGCATACTTGTATGCAACGTTCAACGTTGATCTTTGCCCGGGTAAAGTGAATAATATTTGAGACTCTAGATCATTTATCCTGTGATCTTTTTTAAAAGCATATGAAGGTATATTGTGTCTAAAAAAATCTGTAGGTTGTATTACGATTATGTCTATTTTTTCTTCTAATGTTTTTTCCCACGTCAACATAGTAATTAGATCACTGATCATGGTTAAATTATCTTTCCCACTCATTGAAATATTAGAGGTTTTTGTATTTAACTCATCTCCTAAAAACTGTGAATATGTTTTTTTAACTATAAATATTTCTTCATCACGAACTTTAGTTTTTGTATGTCTTGCTATTTCACCATAAGTGAAGCTACATCCATTAAAAAGTATCATTGAAAAACCTTTACATTATATTTGTTTTCAAAAAGAATACCGTCATACTTGTGATTACACATGGGCATACCTCTAACATTTAGAGAAGTGTTTAATAGCATAGGCACACCACTAAGTTCATAAAATTCTTCTAGTATAGGTCTAATAACAGACTTACAATCTTTTTTAACTATCTGTACACGAGCAGTTCCATCAACATGAGTCACACTTTTATAGTCATGTTTTGCCTTGGCAACATACTGCATATATTCATTCATTGGTCCTTCAAAAAATTCATCGGCAAACTCTTCTAGAATAGCAGGGGCGAAAGGTCTAAACTTTTGTCTTCGCTTTACTTTGTTCACAGTATCTTTAATATCATATATAGGATTGGCTAATAAGCTACGGTTTCCTAATGCTCTAGGTCCAAACTCTGCTTTACCGTTTAAGACCCCAGCTATGTTTTCAGTCATTAGATATTCAGCCACACGTTTAGGATCTACTTCCTTATTGGTATCTAACCCTAGATAGCTGTCAACCCAATTAAGTCTATTCTTTCCAGTTTCTAAAGCCCATGTTCTAGCGGCGGCACCAATAGATGACCCCCCATCATTAGGGTTTGCCGCAATCCACATATCGTCAAATAAATATCTTATTTTAGTATTGGCAATAATATTTTGAGCAACTCCACCACTATAGCATAGCTTGCTACCATACTCTCTAGCCTTAGTCGCAAGTTTTAGTATTTCTTCTTCTGCCCATGCTTGTATAGACGCCGCTAAATTATAAGGTTCTGTTTTTGCATAATTAGAAAGCCTAGCATATACAATTTCTCTGTCATTATATGTAAATGAATTTTCATATTCTTCTACAGAAATCCTTACAGCTTCCAATAAAGTCGGTTCACCATAGGATGCCATTCCCATTACAATATATTCTTCTTCTAAAGTTTTGTAGCCAAGTATTTTTGTCACAAGCCCGTAAATAGTCCCAATCGAATTGGGATACACATCCTCATACAACAAATCAAAATTGGAGTTCATAATAGTGGCTGTTTGATATTCCCCACAACCATCTATGGTCAGTATCACTGTGTCCTCTGACGATTCCCAAGGGCGAGTGTAAAAAGCTCCAGCCGCATGAGATTCATGATGTAGACATTTTTTAGAATAAGTATATTTTTTCTCACCACCAAACCTAGCTTTATACTTTTCTAGGTTTTCATGCCAATCCCCCTCAGAATTACTTAGCACTTTATCAGCGCAATCTAAACGAAGTTGAGTATCTTCATAGAAGGTAACTAAATCATCTTTTTGTATCATATCATATAGACTATGATGTAGCACATGATCATTTTTGATTTTACTATACCGCTCACTTTCGGCGGCAAACGATACTCTACCATCCTCTTCAATGAACGCAATACTGGCGTCATGGAAGTCATCACTTATTCCACAGTATCTCATAGTTTTAAGGAGTTTCTGTCACAGGCTCTTCAGTCAAGGCTTCTTCATAGTAACCTATGATGGCCTGTGTATCTTTGATATACCTACGCATCTCAGCAATGCCAAGTGCTAGGTTCTCATATCCTTTAGGAGTGATGGCAAAGAAAACTATATTGCCAGTGTTCGCTTCTAGTTCTGCTAGTTTTTCTTCTAGGTTTTCTTCAGTAACTACATACCAATCAACAGGTGGGAACTTGACTGCTTTAGGTCTTTCCTGAATAGGCACACTCTGTTTGGCGTACTCTGTCTGAATAACTACTTCTGCTTCAGGTGCTCTACTGCAACTCCACAGTAGGAACGGTAATGTCAGTAGGAGGAGTGGTTTCAGATTCAATTCTGTTGAGTAGTTTAGTGACTGCATTGTCAACCCTTTCTTCAAGTCCTTGTGCATTTGTTAATGCTTCCATAGTCAAATCAATTTTAGCAAACACGCCTCTAAGTTTATCTAAATGTGATTGCGATTGCTGTAGTCTTTTACTTAAATCTTTATTTAACTGTTCGTTTTTCTTTTGATCTGCTTGCATATTCTCAACAGTAGCTTGTAAGGTTTCAGCGGCAGACTTTAGTTTAACGTTATTTTCTCTCAATGTACTTATAGTAGATTCTGACCAGAGATAGTAGTTATAACCACCATACCCTACACCGCCTAATATACTTGCTATAATAATGATTAAATATAACTTAGCCATTGTTCTCCAAATGCCTTCTATACATTGCTAGTAGTCTAGGAGTCTTATCTTTCTTACGTCTACGATCTGTCATATTGATAGCAACACCTATTTTGCGTCTGAATATATTCGTAGGAAGACCTTTTCTTGGACCCATGTTCTTAGTATCTTGTGGGATACCAGCATCAGCCGTTGTCATGGTTTCTTCTTTCATCGTATCAGTTCTCCTACAGAAACATACACGTTTCTCTTAGTCCTTGCGTGAGTGACTTCGTATATATTTATACCAAATAGGCATCCTACTGGGTAGCATTCACTGCCAACTTTAATCACATCTTTAGCTTGCACTATTTCATCTAACGTATCGTTTATAAGTTTTTCGTTCACTACCTTATAAGATCCGGGAGATAGCCTTTCATCTTCAAGTACAAACCATTCAGTTTGCTCTGTCAAGAAGTCTTCTTCAGCAACCTTTAATATTTTCAGACCTTCAAGAAGTTTACCTTGAGGCATACTAAACTTTTCTTTTAGTAGAAATAATGCCGCCGCATATGATGCAAGTTTACTTCCACCACCCGGAGCCTTCGCCATAATCTTTTTTATATTGAATACGAGTCTATGAAATGTTGTATAGTAGTTTCGATAGTTATCTCTATCTTCCATATTATCAAGAGTAAAGGCTTTTAACCTCTTACCCTTCGCATCTATAATGCCTAACTTAAATGCTTCAGTATCTTCAAATGAAGTTGTAAGCAGTCTTAAGAACCTAAAGGTGTATACTAGATCACCCGCTCTTTTTAACATACCTTCGGTTTGTAGCATTCTCATTATATTACTCAGCTTTCCACATAGTCCAACAGCCGTATGCGATAGCACCAACAGCGGCAAGTTTTATAAAACTGGTTGCAAACAAAGCAACTATTCCAATACCTATGAGAACCAAGCCATCCATAGTGGTGCGTTCATCTATACGATTTTTAATCCATTTCCTCATTATATGTCCCTCAGTCTTTCTATTACTTTTTTGTCCATTACAATATCAGTGTATTCATCATTCCTAATAGTTTTTAAGAATATTAAGAACGGCTTCAGTGCTTCCCAATACTTATCACTCATATGAAACTCCAACATCTTTAGAGTTGGTTTGATGTCAAACACATTAAATATCACGATAAGATGATTTAATATAAGTCTTTCAGCCAACTCATTAGTATTATAGTAACGATTTAACAGACGCTTCAAGTACATGAATCTCTTAAGATCATCATAAAACTCTTCGGCATCTATTACATTCGGTTTATAATAATGTTTAGCGGCATACAGAAGTATATTGCTATCATCTAAAGTATCAAATAGTTTCATTTTCCATCCAAATAAAAATCTCTTTTATTTATTTAGGACAGTAAATCTTTCATAGTTTTAACTAAAACCTTTTTACTTTTACGGCGATCTAACTCAACACCATGCTCACGTCCCAGTTCTTCGAGTTCTATTTTACTCATACCCTTTAAATCAGCAACATCAGTGTGATCGAAAGACATAGCATCCTTAGAAACAGCGGCAACACTTGGCATATCAACATTTGTCAAAGTATTACCTATAAACCCTACGGGTGAATCAGACATTCTTGATTCTTCGGCATCCCACTTACCTTCGACTATAGTTATGTCATCAGCAGTTACTGGAGTATTTGCCTTCTGCCATTCATCCATTTGCGGCTGTGTAAATCTAGAAGAAACCATAACCTCTCCTGATGGACTTACCCAACCCTCATTCATTACTGGTACAGCATCACTGCACCAGCTTGGCGCTTCAATAGTCTTCATATTACTTGCCCTTCATTGGTGTTGCGGAAGGCATAATTTTCTTATCGCCTTTCATGTTGTCAGATGGACGTGCCTTTGTTACTGGACCCGCTCTTCCAGCCTTACTAACATCGTCATGACCTTTTGCTTCAGTGTCATCTACTTGGACGTTATCTGTATGAGATTTTACGAAATCAGCTTCACCTTTGGAAGCAGTCTCTCCAGCTTTTTCACCGTCAGCTTTTTTACGAGCCTCAAGAATACGGTTATAGATTGTGGGCATAACTGACTCAGCCATTCCACCATCATCTGTTCCAGCTTTCTTTTCTTTTTTATCCTTAGAAGGATTCATGACAACCTCTGCTTCACTGCCTTCTTTCTTTTCCCATGGAGCTTTCTTAAGGCTAACAAGCTTCTTACCCTTTGCTGTAGTGGCAGATGCTTTTGTTAAAGCTTTAGCAAGTGCCGCCTTTTGCGATTCTTTCATTGTAGTTTCCTCTACTTCTTCGTTTTTCTTATGAGCCGCCAAGTAACTTTCTTTAGGCGTCCAATATGAAGCTTGAAGATCTTGTGAGTCATTTTTACAGTTGCAATTTGGATCTGGATTTTCTTGCTCACAACCGCAATCTTCGCAGACCATAGTTCCTTCGTAAGCTTCTTCAACATCTTCATTTTTCTTATTTTCATCTTTCATAGCTTTCTTAACAGTCTTGCGGCGGTTATGAAGATACTCATCAGATTTGTCTACGTCACCATCGTTGTCAATGTCTCCATCTTTACGATCAGCGGCGTCATCCTTGTTCAATGCTTTCGCATCTACTGGATCTAGTTTCTTTTTTTCGTTTACGTTGACTTCTGCATATGCCTCAATCAACTTAGTCGTTACATTGCCCATTTGTTTTCTCCTTAAACCATAAGTTGAGCGGCGATTGATCCTATGATAGCCACTAAGCCTATCCAGAATAATTTATTAATAGTGTTTACTGTTCGTGCATTATCATCAACTGTCTTTTCAATTCGATCAAGTTTTTCTGAGAACTTATTCATACGTTCCCAAGAATTGGTTCTATATTCATTATACGAATCTATTTTTTCTTCAAAACGAGCTAAAGTAATTAAAACCTCACCCATCTTATCCAGTTTTTCTTCGATTCGATCTAACCTTTTACCTGTCGTGTCTGCCATTTAAGTACCTATATTTCTATTACCATTTTACTTTATCAGCCCAATAAGCGGCAGACATTTTACCCTTCGCAATATTCTTTCCATGACGAGCCTTAAACGATTTCCTTTTAGCTTTCATTTTAGAAGACTCACCAGATTTTGGATCACCCGCTGTAGACGCACCCTGTTCTCCGAAACGTATTGTTTTTATATTGCTACCATCTTTAGCAACAACAATATGAGACTTCTTAGGGTGACTTGGAGTACCCTTAGGTTTGTTAAATCCAGAAACGCCAGCACGAGCAAGTCTAGGATCTTTATCTTCATTACGCATACGTGGTTCACGGCGATTGTCACTTGGATCTTCCATACGTAAGTTTGCTGGATCGTTGTTCAATGGGTTATTATCTGCGTGTCCAACATCCTTACCATCAACATTAGTTTTTTTAGCCATAATTCTACGTGCTTTATTTCTTGAAGAACGTTTTTCAATTTGATCTGGTCTGCCTTGGTAGTTTGCATACTCTTTAGCGTAATTACGTTCATCAAGTTCTGCTTCTAAAAATGTTTTAAAAGTTTTCATTTTAGCTCTCAGGTTTATCGTGGGAATAACCCATCTTTTTCATACGCAAATGATCTTCTTCTTTCTCAGCTTTAAAGCCTTCGCCAGTTTTAGGATCATACATCATATGAGGGGTAAAGTCTTCTCTAGCCATCTTATCTGCACGTTGACGAATGGAACTAAGTTGCTTCTGTGTATTACTTAGCTTCTTAGGTTTTGGTGCATTCCTCGCCATATGTGCCGCCATCTTCTGAGGGTCAATCTTAGGTGCGGCTTCCATCTGCAAAGAGTGTTGTCCAGTTTTTCTTACTTTTTCAGCTTCTTTAGCTGATTTATAAGGTTTACCTTGGTTTGCAAAAACGCCCTTAGTCATACGCTGAACTTGATAACCCTTGTTACCAGCCTTGGCAACATTAAGGTGTTTTCTAACTTCAGGATTATTTTGTCTGGCAAGATCGATAATACGGATAGTACCTTCAGAAGATTTAGCCTCTTCTACAGATTCTTTCCGAAATGATTTTGCCGCTTTATTGACTCCCATTGCTCTCATCTTAGCAAGTTTCGTGCCATGTTTCTTAGAAGTTTCAAAATCTTTTGCCGCTTGTGTGTCATTGCCTCTCATGCTGTTTGCCGCTGAACTATTGTATGCCGCTTGCCGCTTATCTTTTCTTCCAGATACTGCTTTGTTATACAAGTCAGGAGATATTTCCCTAACGACTGACTTCATTTCTTCCTTCATAGGGTGTCCAACATCTTGTTTCTTATTGGACTTAACAATCTTCAAAGTTTTCTTATCTTTGATACTCATTGGTGGACGCTCTGCGCTTGCGATAGATTGCTTGGCACCAGCTTCAGAAGATGCTGTTGCGACAACCTGATTATTCCTTGCAGTATCGACTACTATAAAATTTTGACGCATCTCATCAAGATTGACATCTTCTTTTTTAACATTTTTCCTATAGTCAGGATGCAGATGGTGATCCTCAGGTTTAGCCTTCTTAGGCGCTCCGTATTTTTTTCTGTCTGCCGCTGATCTTGCTTTCACTCTAGCTTCAGCATCTTTACGCATCTGTTTAAAGTTAACAGACCCCGGCTTGATACGTCCCGGAAATTTCACGTTAGCATAGCTCTCATTCATTCTCTTAAGAACTGCTTTAATCTGTGGGTGATCCGATAAACCTTTTTTGATCTTATCTATCGCTTTAGATGCGCCTGTCATGTTATTAGCATACTTCTTATCAGAAGCAATGGCTATACCCATCTTAACTTCTTTATCATTATACCTTGCGGAGAAGTGAGTTCTGATAGTGCCACGAGATACTTCGTCAAGATCTTCATTTGGATTTCGAGACTGATCAGGCTTGAAGCTAATAGCGCCTTTAATCTTGTCACCTACTTTATATTTTTTATTGTTCTGACTAAAGCCACCACCTTTTTTACCAGCCTTTGCTTGCTTAATATTCATCTTACGCATATCTGCTTTGTTACCTACCGCTGAGACAAAACCACTTCCATCAGAATAATAGTATCCAAAAGATCCCATTGCTTCATCAAGAGATTCTTTATACATATTCAGTTCATATTTACTACCAGTGTTGTAAACTTGAACTTGAATAGAACCCTTATCACCTTTGAGACGATATGTATTTGTCTTACCATTAGATGGCTTACGTGGACCTGAGGCAACCTTATCGTCTATTTCATTTGACTTCACTGTAATACCATAGTTCTTTTTGGCAGAAGCATATGCGTGTTGCATGGCACCAGAGAAGTCTTTGTGGTAAATCTCGTAAGAAGCTTTGGCTTCATCAAGGTCAGTTCCTTCCATTGCCTTCCTTTTGACTAAGGCATGGAATGCATCATCCGCTTTTACTGGATTGTTTATCTTTTGTTTCATTGCTTTATGCTCTGGACCGCCATGCATTTTCTTGTATAGTTTATCAAACTTATTCTTTTGGGCAGAAGTCATCTCTTCTAGTTCTTCATTCTTCTTACCATGATCCATAACCTTCTTACCTAGTGGTGTAAGGTTACCTTTTTTATCATACATCTGATCAATCATCTTTTTCTCAGCGGGAGTCAAGTATTCGTTAATAGGGTGCTCACTAGTAGCACCATATTCCACACCAGCATTAAGACGTTTACGCATAGCGGCTAAATCTGCTATGGTCTTCTCTTTACTTTTAGACATGGCTTTTTGAATGCCCTGAGTTCCAGTGGAACTTGCTACTTTTTTGGTAAGGTCTTTGATGCTAATCTCATCAACATTACCTTTTCTCATCTCTTCGAATGTTTTTGACATTATGCTAGATCCTTATCGTGGTTTAAATTACCTTTTTTCTTCTTTGCTATAAAAGCATTCACTCTTGCATGGCCCCACTGTTGTGGAGTTGTTCCGGGTCTATGACCCGTCTTCCATGCGGCAACTCCACGATCATAAACCTTTTTCAGAGTGCCGACAGATATTCCCGATGCAGATGATTTATCTGCAAAACTTCCTTCAAGAACCAGATAGTTACTGAAGTTCATCATTGGGTTATACCTTTATTTTTACGAAGCATTCTTGCTCTTCTTGCCTTATCTAATATTCTATCATGACGTACTGCTTGAGCATCGTCACTTCTTTTCTCTACATCTTTTTCGAGGTCAATACGCTTACGAGCCTTTTGAACAGCATCCTCATCCATCATTTTGTTTACTACTTTAGTATATTTAGAGGGTTTAGTTTTTGCTGTTTTATCACCCGGGGCTGGTTTATAAGCAGAGGAATCATCGTCTGCCTTCTTACCATGCTTCTTAAAGTGTCTATCACGTGCAACCTTAGTGGCTGTCTCAAGACCTGAGTGATATCTCTTAGGTTGAGTGCCTTCTCTGTCCTTGATATCAGGATCTTGAGTGGACTTTTCTTTCATAGGATCTTGCTTAAGATAATCTTTCCTAGAAATCTTTGGACCACCATACTCAGAAACACAGTTGGGAACCATCTTCTTGCCTTTTGGTTTCATACCAACTTGCTTATAACCATCCCAACACGCTTCTTCTTGACCGGGGGTGACCTTCTTAGCCTTTGCAGTGGACTCAGGTGTGCCATAATCAGGCACAATCTTTTCTACAGCCTCAAGCCATTGTCTAGTCTTACCTTCATTAGTCTCAACTATCACGTAGTTTGATCCTAACACAGATATCTTACCAACCATATCAGTCTTTTTGATAACTACTTCTTCACCTTCAGTAAACAAATTACCGCTAACAAAAGCTTCTCTTGTTTCTGATACTGAATTAAGTTGTACGTGTCTCTTAAACTCATTCTGTTCTTTCAATCCCATACCCTTACGCACAGCATTAAACAGTTCCTTCGCATCTTTATTAGATACGTTCTTAGGAAGACCTTGAGCAAATGTAGTAAAGTCGTTCTCTTTAGCCGCATTGCGTTGTTTAGTAGCAGAAACGCCCTCAACACCTTTAGCATTGGGGTCTCTGCCGCCCACACTTACAAACTTCATAGATTTGAAGTTATAGAATCCGTGACGTGCTTCTTTACCATTATATCTATTTAAAAGTATTTCGTATTCTCTGGTGCGATCAGCATCTGCCATCATCACAACG
>Ga0308011_10001153_pt1 | contig 12387 bp, 21 predicted proteins | sample Neamet177_FD_203144 | JGI IMG/M metagenome (GOLD analysis project Ga0308011, IMG submission 203144) | Marine microbial communities from water near the shore, Antarctic Ocean - #177 | ecosystem: Environmental > Aquatic > Marine > Unclassified | place: Southern Ocean | collected 2014-07-25
CCACACACTCCTGATTGACAAGCTGTCTCACTGTTCTCTTCGTACACTACTCCTTTATGCTTCATTGCCTCCTTGTAGGTCACTGTCGTTAGTGGCTGACCACCACGAGCGCCGTCAGGGTAACAAGTAAAGCCTCTGAGCCTGTGTGCGTACTTAGCAAGTATGTTAGCAAACTCCATAACTCTGCTTTCGTTGTTGCCTTCACTTCCCCAAGACGGTAGGTTAATTGTCGAAGAGATGCTCATGTCAACATAGTCTTGAATGTCAGCTTGGAACTTCAGCCTACGTTCAAAGTCATCGACCATTGAAGACGAGGTTTCAATCTCATTAGGATTGAGTCCGTGAGTCTCTATAAGGTCAGCAGCTGTAGCGTCTACTACATACTCGTACTTCCACTTATCACCACCAACTAGGTAGCGTCTCTTATAAGCAACTGCAAACAATGGCTCTATGCCTGTAGTCGTGCCTGCTAAGATGCCAATAGTGCCTGTTGGTGCAATAGCGCGATAAGCAACGGGGTGATTGATGCCTCTCTCGTCACACAACATATTAGCAGCCTTCTCAGACTCGTCTCGGTACACTTCCAACCATCGATGCAGCTCTTCTGTTACCTCGTAGTTACTACCTCTCTTCAGTAGAAACTCATGTATACCCATTAGACCCAAGCCAAGTCTCCTGTTCTTAGCTCGTACTTCATAGACCTTTTTGGTGGGTAGGTCTGCCACAAGGGTTCCTGCAACAAGGAACATGGAAGCGACTCTGACGATTGATCTGAACTCCTCAATGTCATCAATAGCGCCAATGTTAATGCTACCAAGGTTACACACATCACTGTCATCCTCACTAGTAACTTCTGTGCAGGCGTTGCGGAGTGTCTCATTCTCTTTATCTCCAAAGTTAAAGCTAAAACCCGGCTCTCCTGTCTGCATCGCCTGACGGCAATTCTGTACAAAGGTTTCAGGTAAGAAGCCATTATTAACTGCGTCTAAAAACTTGTCATCATAGTTAAGGCTAATGTTAGTCATATCTAACGGCGCAGGATAGTTAAAGTTATGCTGCTTAGCATCAAAGACTGTAACGCCTTCTGTTACTTCTATTGAGTGCCAGTCCTTAGCTGCTAAGAAAGCCTTCGCGTCTCCATGCTGCCAGTTTAGAGAAGCGTAGATAGCTGACCTACGGCTACCTCCTTGCATTACATTCCTGCCTATCTCGTTGATGCTATTCATAAGAGGTAGTGGCCCAGAAGCTGTCCCTCCTGTACGTCCTAGAGGCGCTCCTGCTGGTCTAAAGACAGAGTAGTCAATACCAATACCACCCCCGCTCATTAAACAGTCGCTAGAGCGTTGTGTGAGCCTGCCCCACTCCTCTCGTGTGTCCTCTTCTCCTTTTAAGAGATAACAGTTGTTGTAGAAGGATGCCTGTCTTCCTGCGTAGTAGATGTACCTTCCTCCCGGCATGAACTTGAATTCCTTAATTGCATCACCCAGTTCCTTTGCATCCACCTCGTTGAATATACCTGTAGTAACATCCTTAATAATATCGTCTGCCTTCTCCTCCCACGTCTGTGTTTCATTTAGTGCGTACTTGTGACGGAAGATACTCTCCCCAAAGCTGTTTCTGAAAGTCATATTAATTCCCTATCGCCTTCTTTAATAAATACGCCTGCCTTGTTAAGATAACCTTTACGATCTTTAATGTCATCATAAGCTACCTCTAAACAATGCTCTAGTGTGTACTCGCTCATCATAGCAAGATTGTTAAGAACTACTAAACAGTCCCCAATGTCGTCTGCTATGTCTCTGTGCTTTGCTATGTTATCAGCAAGCTCCCCTACTTCACTAACTAACTTTAGTGCTTGTGTTTCTAAACGCCCGTTAGAATAAATACCTCTCTCTATACTCCAGTTAGTGCATTTACTAATCAACTCAGACATAGTATTCATCGATTACCTCCTTCTATTGTAGCCTGTGCTAGTTTCTCTAAGTACCACTGAGCCTTGCGTAAGTCTTCTAAGCCTCCCTTATACTTATGCCTGTGCATATATTTGATGACGTTACCCTCTAAGTAACCTACATAAGCGTCTCTACTAAGCTGTTGCTTAATGTAGTCTATACACTCTACTCCTTCGCTCTTGTAGTGATGTGGGTTCACAGGGTCGTAATGGTCAGGCAGTATAGCTTCCTCGTTATCTAAATACTCCTCTCTTTTGGCTAAGACTTCAGCTCTTAAACTATCTTTATTTACTTTGTCCCACTCTGCTGGTGTTGCTTTGTTTATGCCCATATCTTTCATTCCTTTTAAACCACGCTTAAAACGCTGTATCTTGGTGGGACGCATTAGTTACCTCTAGTTCTTCTGCTAACACTTCTATGTTATCTAGTATTTTATCCTCAAACCTATCTAGTATCTCCTGTGTGTTAAGCTCTAGTATTTCAAGTATCATAACTTCATCAAACTTAGCTAGGCGTTCTTTTACTTCTTCAAAGGTAAGACTCACTTGACTACTCCATACTTCTTAGCTAGATAGTTAATACTAATAGGTAGCTCATCAAAACCACCATCGGCAACCTCGTGCAACATCCATATACCACGCCACGAGCCGTTAGTTTGTGGAGTTAAGTAGTCCTGATCTTCTACATAAAAGATACCTGCGAACAGCCCTGTCACTCCCTTACCGTCTCCTCGTCTGGCGTAAGCTATGTCTCTGTCCTGCACATGCCCCATTACACAGCTCATCATCTTCTTAGTCACTAACGCCCTTGCACTGCTTACTGGTCGTCCCATAACTCCAGAGGTAAAGTAGTGGCTATATGCTACACCGTCTATCACTTCTACCTGTAAGAATGGAATCACTTCCCAGCCCATTGCTTCTAGTCCGAAGTCATCAAAGCCCATCAGACCTTCTAGCTCTGGCTGAGCATTCACAGCTCTAGTGATTCTATTCTCGTGATTACCTAGACAGAACACTAGTCGAGGTTTCCAGATTGTTTTCTTATTCTTACGGAGACGTTTCTGCTCTTCTCTAATAGGTTTTAAGAATGCCTTCATTGCCTTCTTGCCTGACTCTATGTCAGCTAGATAACGCCTACCCTCAAATGCCATAGTACCTTTATCGTAGCTAGACAGTGACGGTAAGTCCCAATGATCGCCTATGTGAATGATAACATCTGGTTTATGTTTAACAGCATACTCTCCAGCCCACTTGAGATGCTTTACAGATGAGTCTGGTTTTACTTGAGTATCTGGAACAATCATGTGTCTAGTCATTTACTCTTCCTTGCTGCGCGTTCAGCATTAGTCTTTAATTGATGACAAGGTTTACACAGCACTTGCATACCGTTTGCCTCACAGAATAACCTTTTAGAGAAACCAGCAATGTCGTCATAGCTTGATAACGACCCTGCTGGTTCTATGTGGTCAACTTGAATCTCCTTTCCTTGAAACCAGTCGTCACACTCAGCGCAGCGGTACTCATACTTATGCCGCTTACCTGCTACTGTGCGCTCTACTGCCTTCTTAGCTTGGAACTTAGCAGGGTAGCGAGAGTATGCTTGCCTTAGTGCTGAGCGTATGAACTGCCAGTAACGAGCTTCAGTCCATGTGTTCCCTGCCCTAGTGCGTTGTACTCGTTGTTTCCCCATACCATACCTCCTCTGTGCTTCTTGTTGTAGGTGGTTCCCATATCTGACCTACTTCTCTTCTTAGCCACGCTAGACGAGCATTCTCTAGCGCCCTATCGTCTCCTAACTGATCCCTTACAACGTCCCACATATCTAATTCATTCCTACAGCCTTGAATTAAATCTTTAGCACCTTGTTGACCAACACCTTCAACGCCAATGATATTATCAATAGCGTCTCCAGTGATGATCTGTTGGTAGAAGAACTTCAGCCCTTCAACTTCTTCAACGTAATACTCTCTGTTCTTGATGAAGTCGTAGTGTACACCTGCTATCTGATCGAAGTCCTTATCTATAGAAGCCATAATAGCGTAGTCACCTATTGCTGTAGCAGCTATTGCGATAGCGTCATCGGCTTCCTCCCCCTCTACTACAACAGCTCCCCATTTCTCAATGAGGTGCTGCCTAATAGAGCGTAGAAGTCTAGGTGCTGGACGTGCCTTGCGATTGCCCTTGTAAGGAGCAGTGACAGCGTAGTCATGCCTAAAATTACCTGTGCCTGTGAGGTAGAGTTGGTAGCCCTCTACCATGCCATCGTATACTAAGAGTAGATTACTGACAAAAGTGTCCGTACTGTGCTTAGCGAATGTTACGTTGGTTTCGTCATCACAGGCCCAAGCCATTCTATAGGCTATAATGTCACCGTCAATCAACATCATTACAGAGCGGCCTCAAGGTCTGCTGTTGGTACGTTGCTCTCTGGGTTATATACTACTAAGTCACTAATAACCATCTTGAGCAGTGACGGAGAGCGTCCCTTCTTGCTCTGGAATGTCCAGTCATAATGGCCTATCACTGCCTTAGTCTGAGAGCCGTTACCTACTAAGGCTCCTATCTCTTCGCCCATAGTGTCATAAGCCTTAATAGGGTTACGAGACTTAACTGTGATAAAGTTACCTCTATCGTCTTCCTTGTTGCGGACGCTAATACCCTGAGACTCTAACGCTTCTACTGCTGCGTCAGACAGCTTTCCTAAGTCAACTTGGTACTTACCACTTAGCTCGTTCATGGTCTGTAGGTTAGCCCAGAAAGCTGTTGCGTTTAATACTATCGGTTTTGCTTCGCTCATAATCATATCTCTCTTTTAAAGTTTAAGTTACAAGTATATTATACCACGTTTATTGCTTATTTGTCAAGCAGTTAGTGCGTTGCGCTCCAGTTATCACCATATTTATATTCACCATCTAAGGGACACCGCATATCAAAGTGTTCTCCTGCCTCCTTAATGGCCCGTTTAAAGTGTATGCCTACTGCTTTGGCAAAATGCGCTGGAGTTTCTACCTGCACCTCGTCATGTACATTAGCCACTATCCAGAATGGAATGTCAGCAGCTCGTAAGCTGTCAACACCTATTAGTAGTGCTTGCTTCATAACAGCAGCCCCAGCACCCTGTAACAGGAAGTTTAGAGCAGAGTATGCTTTCCTAATGCGTATACGTCTGCCATCTAATCCGGGTATTGAGCCTTCCTTCTCTGCTATGCCTTCTATCAATTTCTTCAGCGTCTTGAGTGCTGGGACGTTAGATAAGAAGTCGTCCTTCAGCTGCTTACCTCTAGCAGCACCTGCGTTAGCTACACTGCCTATCTTTGCATCGCCTGCACCATACAGGAAGGCATAGATAAACGTCTTAGCCTGATCCCTTGTAGCAAGTCCTGCTGCCTTCTGGTTCGCTGTGTGTATGTCACCCTCCACTAACGTGCGAACGTACTCGTCATCCTTCATGTAGTGAGCCAGCATACGCAACTCTAAACCACTAGCGTCTATGCCAACCAGTTGATTACCTTCTTCTACTACCCAACAGGAACGACAGTCAGCTCCATACTCTGCCTTAACCTTGTCAATGTGACCCATACCTTCAAAGGCATGTCGTACAGATGGTATCTGAGCCATGTTAGGTGAGCTATGCGTCATCCTGCCTGTAGCAGCTCCTGACCCACTAACTCTACCGTGTACTCTACCGTCTGGCTTTACTGCTTCTAACCAGCTGCTGATCTGTGAAGCTCTCTTCTGAAGTATTAAGAACTCAGCCACTGACTGCGCTGTTTTATCCGTCATAGCTCCCAAGATAGTCTCATCAACTTTGTACTGACCTGCCTCTGTCTTCTGCTTGAACTTAACGCCTACACTCTGCAACCTCTTAACTATCTGCTGCCTACTGCCTACGTTAAACTCTTCTACGCCGTCCTTCAGCCGCTTGCCTGTCTTCTCACTCCATCGCTCAGTTATGATAGGAGGGAACAACTGCTGCAACTCAGCCTCAAGCTCACGCATACGTGTATTAACCTTAGAGTAGAGTTTGTTAGCAAAGTGTATGTCTAGCTTAAAACCGTTAGACTCCTGCTTAGCAAGCTCTATTGCTACACGATGCTCTAAAGCCACGCACTCAGTAGTGAAGCCTTCTAGCTTCAGTCTGTTCTGTAGCTCCTTCCACACCTTAGTAGTTAGTCGGCAGTCACGCTCACAATAGTCTATCATCTCATCACACAAGCCACCGTCATAGTCAGTGAAGTCACCTTTAGGCCAGTTCAGTCTATCGCCCCAAGAACGCAGGCTATGACCACCACTAAGAGATGGGTCATATAGGCGGGACATGACAAGAGCGTCAATCACTTCTATACCATTAAAGGATATATTCCATATACGCTCTAATAAAGGTATGTCAAACGCTATACCGTTATAGGTAACAACTGTGTCAACATCTCTCAACAGCTCTTGTAAAGCTATTGGATTATCGACTACTTTAGTATGATCAGTGTCAACATTGTGCAGACCACAGCACCATATAGTGTCCCAAGCTGTGTTAGTCTCAATATCAATCGTCATCGTCTTCAAAGAAACCACTCCTCATGTTATTAAGTAAGTCTTCTACTATGACCTCAGACACAGCAGCATGACTCTCTCTAGCACAGTCACCACACAGCTCTAAGAACTTGTCTGGGTTTAGTGGGTCGCGCTTAGCCGTCTCTCTGTCAGTTAGTAACTCGTTGCAAGCATAGCATCTCATAGCTTATCCTCTCCGTTGGTCATCTCTGACATTCTACCAGTTGCCTTATCAAAATACAAGGACGTACACCAACCAGTTTCCCCGCTAAAGCGATTCTTTAGCACTCGGACGTTAGTAGTGTTGCGCTCTATTGCATCGTCTGCCTGCCCGTCCCTCTCTAAGCCTAATACAATATCGCTAAGCTGTGCTATAGAAGCACTGCCACGAAGCTGTGATAGTGACGTTGCAGCACCTTCCTCGTGTCCCTTCTTGTCTGGACGTTTCAAGTGACTAACTACAAACAACGCTATACCAGTCTCCTGTACTAGCATCCTGAGTTTAGTCATTATCTCGTCAATGGCTTTACGCTCGTCAAGCTGAGCCTGTGCCGACACTATGATAGAGATATGGTCTAGGAAGATATACCTACAGTCCATCGCCTTAGCCATATACCTAACGCGGCTAACTATATTGTCCACGTCTGTACTACCAAAGTGATCTAATAAAAACAACCTGTCCTTACCCATCACAGCGTCAAATGCTGCCTTCCTCTCCTCCTCTGTCGATTCAGTAGTAGGTAAGTGTAGCGGCTTATTGGCATGTAGAGACATTAACGATAGAGCTGTCTTCCTTACAGACTCCTCCAAGAATAATAACCCTACGTTGCTATCTGTCTTGTTTAAGACATGCCACACAACCTCTCTAACGAACTGGCTCTTACCTAGTCCACTGCCTGCCGTTACTGTTACAAGCTCAGCCTGCCGTATGCCATAAGTAAGGTCATTCAATCCATTATAAGGGTAGTTAACCTCTGCAACCTCTAGCGGCTTATTGACCTCATCCCACAGACCTGCACCGCTAACAATGCCATCAGGTACAAACTTTTCAGCCCTCCAAAAAGCATTAGTAAAAGCAACATAATCATTAGCTATGAGATAATCACAGGCATCCTTGTACTCTTCTGAGTGCTTGACCACCTTAGCCTTGCCAGAGAACAGCGTAGCAACAGACGCAGCAGCGTCTATGCCTGCCCTATCACCATCAAAGCAGATAACAACCTGCTCAAAGCTATCTATCCACTCGTAAGCCTTCTTACAGTCCTTTAACGCCCCACTAGCACCGTTCTTGATACTGACTACAGGGTACTTACTACCCATCAGCTGGTACGCCGCTAAAGCGTCATACTCACCCTCTACGATAGTTAGATACTTACCACCCTTAGAAAATGCAGACTGCCCGAACAAACCTGTATCGGCCCACTCGCCTACAGTCTGGAAACGCTTGTCAGGATAGCGAATCTTAGCAGCTATCACCTCCGGGTCGTTGTTGGCGTGAGTGTACGGGTATAAGACACGACCGCCCTCTAGCACCACACCGAACTTAGATAGTGTAGGGGCTGTTAGACCCCTCTCAGGGACGCTGGCGGGCTTTCCTGTTGCCAGTGCAGTAGAGATACTATCCCAGCCCTGCAATGCGTTAGCGGGCTTCTCAGGAGCTACAGGAGCATCTCCCTTGGTATATAGCTGACAGCTGTGGCAGTAAGTTGAACCATTCTTATTAACGCTTAGAGCGTCACTGCTGCCGCAATCCTCGCATGGTTGGTGGGCTTTAACTATCATCTAAACGTCTCCTTATCAACATACTTCTTCATTTCCTCTGTCACATCACCTTCAAGCTCTTCAATTGAGCCTATAAGTATCTCACACATAGGTAGTGCTATTCTAAAATGGTGAACTTCTATGTGCATCCATTCCTCGTTAATGTATCCTATTCCACGTTGTCTAGGCAATAATGCCAGATCAACGCCAAACCCATTTCTAAAGTGCATAGTAAAATCAAACATTATATATTCCTCTTATTAACCTTGTAATTATAACACTATTCCACCATATAAGCTATTTATTACCGTTGATTGGTATCGTAAAAACTATCTTCTAATGTATAGATAGCTTCTAATACCCGCCACAGCCCGCAGCAGCTTACCACCAGCACCGATAACAGTACTAGGGTTAGGAATGCAGCCGGTTTTAACAACAGCACAGCTATAACGCTTCTAAAGCCTCTCATTGACATTTTGCTCCTTCTATGCTATAATAATAAACTATATAGGCATTACAGCAAACACTGTTTAAAGTTTTAATGAATAATTGGAGGGTTTCTATATAGCCTCTATACTGTAGTGACTATATAGACCCTCTATAACGGGAAACAGGTTCGCTTATACATTCTGCTCTGCAAACCCCTCCACATACCTCTCTGCATAATTCTCTAGGTCGTTAATAATCTCGTCTGCCATTATGACGTTATAATAATTAGTCACATATTCAATAACTATTTCTCCTACATGTCCCGCGCTCTTAGTTGCTATAGCACTCCTGAGAGCGTCTAAGAGCCTGTTGTGTTCAAAGGCATTATGTATACCTTCTTCTCCTAAAGCCTCTAGGAACGTCCCCATGTCGCCTGCTGCTATCTGATCAAATACAACGTCCGGCAGTATGCTGTCAATTAGTGTTATTTCCTGCTTTTCTGTATTTTTCATAGTCTAAAATCCTGTATTACGATTATGATCATTGATATTAATATAATGCTTGCTGTTACTGTCACTAGTAAGTCTATCATAGGTCATTAACCTCGCTGTCGTCGTCTACTATTCCGTTATCAACTCTAACTACTATGTCGCCTTGATCTGTGTGAACTACTACATACTCTACTGCATCTGCTGAAATATTCATGCTATTAACTCCTGACTATTATGCTGCCATCGTGCAGCGTTGTTACTAGATTAGTAATATACATTGCATAACTATGTTCTGCGATGTATTCGTATGCGCTATCGTATACTGTCATAGTCTACCACTCCCTCACTATAATACCACCACTGTATAGCTCTGCCACTATATGCTCGTCACAGTCTACGCGGTCGCTGTCGCTATACTGAGCGTAGTATTCTCCCTTGCTGTTATACTCGCTGAACTCGCAGCACAACGCAATTACGTCTAGCTCGTATTCTTCGTCTGTGTCGTCAAACGCTTCTTCTAGATACTCATAGAGGCCGTCTAAACCCTCGTTGCTAAATTGACTACCTCGATTAAAGTCTATAAAGGCGCGTTGGAAATCGTTGATACTTATTTCTGATTGTGTAATTTTCATAATTATAGTTCCTTAGATTAGTTTACCGTTAATTAGTTCAGCTGCATACTCTTCTGGACACCCTTCAATATCATCCATCTCAAAAAAGTCTGTATCACATGCTACCATAGCGCCGTGATGTACTGCAATGATTGTACCCCAAAACTCGTCATTAGGACACCAGTATTCTACGCCGTTAATGGGCGCTCCAGCTGAGAAGTAGTCTGCTTCAGTACACTCCTCAGTGTACGTGTATTTCATCAGATTAGTATAATTAATTTTTTGATTGGTAGTAAATACTGGTGGGTTTTCGGTGTAGTTCATTGTGTTAACCCCGTTGCGATACATACAAGTATTAATGTGATTAAGATAAGTGATAATAAGTAGATCATTATACTACGCTCCAGTCTATAGGTGTTCTAGTGACTTTAAAGCCTCTCAGCTCGTTATAGCGATTGATTAACGCATTACCATAGTCCTCTGCCGCCTTCTGTGTGTCGTGGCTCTGGACGTATTCAGAGACACCTTGTGTGTCAATAACTTCTAATTCCCAGTGTACTGTTTGCGTTAATGGATTGCTCATATTATGCCGCTCCTAAATGGAATACTTCAACAATAGCCCCATACTTCTCTTGCTCTTCTTTGTACTCTTCCCAAGTAGTATTCTCAGCGCCTATAAAGTTTTTAGGGTTAATTGACAGTGTTATTTTAGAACCGTTGTCTAACGCTACCATGTAGGCATCCCAAGAATTAGAACGCACATATATTGTAACTGTTATAACTTTACCGTCTGCATAGTTCATTATATTATTACTCCTTATTTTCTAACGTCTACGAGAATTTGTTTGTTATGAGTTGCTGACAATTCAGACAACATCGGCACAATATGTTTTTTGTAATATTCGGCATAGGTTAGCGCAGTGAATCCAGTAATAATATCCAGCACCGAATAGCCTTCATTGTCGCATAGTTCGTATAGGTATGAATTCATTATATTACCCCTTGTGATGCGATTGTGTTTGCTGATATTGCTAGTAAGCCACCAATTATAATTAAGGTGTATACAACTAGCCAGAATGTTTCTCTTGTTGGATTGCTCATAGTTTACACCTTTTCTATTTTATAGATGGATTCGACTCTATATAGTTTTCTGCGTCCGAATTCGTTATTGCTCCAATCCTCACATACGCCGTCTTTTATACATGTTACGTGGCCACCTGTATAGATGAAGTATGTTCCTTTTGTGCTTTGTAAAGCCCTCTGAGCCGTTACAAGAGTCTTAGCTGAATCAAGCTCTAAGTATCTAGCTTTATAACCCATCGCCTGCAAGGCTGTCAGATGGCCTATAACGCTCATGCCGTGTCTGTCTTTCCGTCCTGAGATTCTATACATCGCAGAACGTGCCTTGCCGAATGAGCAATTCATTGCTAATGCAGCTGCTATCACACAGCAATATCCGTTTTCTTTTGGGTAATATTTATCTGCTACCGTTTTAAGTTTTAAGTATTTATTCATCGTGTGCGCCTCTCTGTGTTGTTCTGTGTTTGTAGATAGTTGTTTATAAAACCTCTTAGAAGCCTTATAAAGAACTACCTAAGTTCCCTCACTAACCACCTCACTTACTCAATGTGCTGTATACATGTATCCACCTTGCGGCTTATCCCTTCAAGCTGACTAGGCTCGGTAGTTAGTGATATCAGTCTTTCCAAACCTCTCCGAACTTCTCAGGCTCTCCTTATGCTGCGTTACCACGGTAACTGAGGATGTGCCCTTCCGGCTTTGGTAAGACCTTTAAACTCAATCTGGCTAGGGTGATGCAGAGCGGTACTCGTTACCTTGGTCGTTGCCGTGGCGCTGACTAGGATGGCTCTGCTACGTTTATAACACCTTCGTTACTTTGAGCATTTGCGATTTGTTTGCTTGGCGTTCTCACCCTGTTTCGCCTCAGGACAAATACGAATTTACAGCATACACAGAGGATTGCAAGTTTATTTTCATTTATTTTTATCGACTATATATCCAACTAAAATACACCTCTATTTTCTACCTATATAAGGTGGTCAAACAACCTGAGCCGTGTCATGCCTAGACCTCGCTGTCGGCTCTCTGAGCGCCTCTGTCTGAACGATCTCGTTCGCGTGAATACGATACCTATTCTGACAGCGTCTCAAGAAGCCCTACGAGAAGCCCCACAGAACGTCAACGATCTCTCTTTTTTTGATTGCGCGTGAGGATAAACGGCTATCGTTCAATGGTGAGCTTCTCAGGAGCTTAGGAGCAGCTGTTACCTTTAGTAACTGTACGAACTATGTAGTGTGTATAACCTGTGCATAAGTTATCCACAGGTATAGATGTCTGTGTGGATAAGTATGCTGTATAGGTACGCGCACAGACGCACACACTTGTCAAGTCTTAATTGACTATGCAACTATCGTGCCAACTCCACAGCCTATGCAAGAACTGTGCCAACTCCACAGCTGCGCAGCCTATGCAATATCTGTGCCAACTCTGTAGCCTATGCAACATCTGTGCCAACTCTGGCGGGGTCGTCTGCGAAGACGGGGGTCTATATTGGCTGAACTGTAATTATAACGGT
>Ga0308011_10001157_pt1 | contig 12352 bp, 12 predicted proteins | sample Neamet177_FD_203144 | JGI IMG/M metagenome (GOLD analysis project Ga0308011, IMG submission 203144) | Marine microbial communities from water near the shore, Antarctic Ocean - #177 | ecosystem: Environmental > Aquatic > Marine > Unclassified | place: Southern Ocean | collected 2014-07-25
CAAAGCCAAATAGTGATCTGTTTTCTGCCATTTATATTATCCTATACACTCTTTTCTAAATATCTTAATTTTATTTATAACACTTAGAAAAGAGTGCCCGAAGGCACTCCTTATGTTATATCGATGAATTACGATGTCTTGTCAGACTCCCAATACTGTATTTGCATTTCCACTTCAAACTCTTCGATCACATCACCACTTTCATAACTTAGTTCAATTGCACCTAAGTTAGTTGGGAATGTACCACGAATGTTATAAGTTTTCTTTACTGTACCATCTTTGTCAAGTTGTTGAACAATCATATCAGCCATATAAGAACTAGGTTGTGTTAACCCTGTATTGTTCTCATGTTGATTAATACCATTCATCCACTGTTCGAAAGAATTACGTACGTTAAAGTCAGTATCGTTAATAATAGTAACCGACCATGGATCAAACGTCCTGTCACCTGCAATCTTCAATTGACGACCTCTGAATGGAACTTCAATAGGTGTTATTGTTGATGCTGGCATCGAAGATGCTTTACACATGTATGATGCCAATTCTACATTCGCTGTAACATAACTTGGAAAAGCCATTGTTACTTTGAATAGATTAGGTCTAGCACCGCCGCCAACTAGTTTGGCTTTCATATCATCTACGCCTAAAATTGCCATCTTTAATTACCTCCTGCTATTTCACTAAACTCTACGCCCGTTCTTGTAGCGATAAAGTTTAAGGTGATAAAGTTAATAGATCTTGCAGGCTTGACATAAATGTCAGCAACAAACTTATTAGTATCGATAATAGTACCAGTATTATTGGTTCCATCACAAATTACTTTAAAGTCCGTAATACCTCTACGACCTTTAACATCACGTAAAAAAGGTTCAACCATATTTCTGAATTGAGCCCTCGTAAATTCATCATTAAATTCGAATAATGATGCTTTAGATGCTGTACTAACTGCCTTCTCAAGAACAATGAATAGTCTCCTAACATTAATTCTGTCGAATGCACTTGGCTTGCTTTGTAAAGTTTTATCACCAAACAACACTGTACCTTGACCAGGGAAAGTTACAATAGGGTTTACACCTGTCTTGTATAATGCATCTCTTTCTGCTTGGTTAGGGTTCCATGCTAGTTTAGTAACGTTCCTCACATTACCACGTGTAAATCCAGCCGGCGAGAACCATGCATCAGCAACTAAATCAGCGTTAGCTGTTAGTCCTGCTGTAGCACCACTTGCCGCAATCCAACGATATACATCATTGTATTTGTCATAAACATAAAGTGAACTTGAATCTGCAAAGCCGTAAGACGTTGAAGTTAAAGCTGTTCTCCATGCTGCTACTGCCGTAGCCGCTGCACTTGACGTTGCGTTTACCGTTGCCGCTCTCTCTGGAGAGACAAAGCCTACCGCATCTTTTCTTGCTGCACATTTTGCAGTGATGAAATTACTTAGTGTTCTTGTATCAGCTGCACTCAATCCTGAGTTTGCTTGGAACATTAAGTTTACATCCATTGTTTCTGCATCAGCGAAATAAGCATATGCCGTAGTAGTCTCACCTACAGATAATACGTTATCATCAATACCACCAGTTAAGTTGGCAAAGAATGAAGCTACAGTAACAAATGTCTCACCTGCTGCAGAATTACCTGCCTCAGATAGAGCTGCTGCGTGGTTTCCGATATGAACCCATTGTGACCCTGCATTAATTACATCTTTGTAATATAATGTTGAACCATCTGAAGACTTAACGTTACTTGCCTGACTTAAATATGTCCAATATTCAAGCACTGTACCAGCTGCGCCTGTAATTGAACCGTTTACGTCATAAACCCACAAGTGAATTTCATCATTAGAACCGCCAACCGCGGCCGCTCCTGCTGATGTTGTTGGTAAGCCTTCGACATTACTCAACTGCCATGCTGTACCTGTTTGACCTGCTGTAAGAACCGAAACTCCTACCGCATTACCTGTAACACCAGGGTAACGAGCTTGTGCCCAGTCCGCTGCTGCAGGTGATTGGCTACTGAAAACAGTAGCGTTTTGTGTTAATATACCAGTACCCGACACTGTCGCGTTACGTGCTGATGTACCAACTGCTCTGACAACTTTTAAATTGTTGCCATAGCTTAGAAACTGGGATGCAGATAGAACACTTTCAAAAGTATTCGCGTCTGGTTTTCCGAATTTCTCAACCAATTGAGTTTCCGATGTAACAGTACAAACTTCATTCGCTGGGCCCCACGTAAACGCACCGGCCATAGCTCCTATCGTTGATGATACTGACGGAACGACATTGGTCAAATCGATTTCTTTTACCTGTACTCCAGGCGAAACTAGATTAGCCATCTAAACTCCTTCATGTTAATTATAAGATTTTCATAATACGTGCATTTCTCAATATACTTATTTATACAAATTATGGTCTCCATGTTTTCCAGCCTGCTCCGAACGGATGATCGTTATCTGAATCTATTGGCATGACACCTACTGGTATAACTTCGTCTTCCATTTGTTGTACCTTTGCAGCATATAGCATTTTTTTCATATCAACATCTGTTGATTCTAGAAAGAATGGAGTAGATGTGAACCATCCAAACATAACTAAGTTCATCATAAGATCATCATGTGAGTTATGATCTGCTTCATATGATGATCCTTTAGCTACGAATGTAGACATCTCTCTTATAGTTTCCTCATCCTTAATTATTAATTTGTGTTGTTCCATGATATCTCTTATGTTAGAACAACCTATACGTTTAGTTTTACGAGTCATTGTTACACCGATAGCATTAGCTTTAATCATAGACTCTACGAATACGTTCTCATATTCTAAATCATAGTATAAACCATTACATACAACTTGTCCTGCATCGTTAGATTCAACTACTACATAGGCTTCATTATAATGCATAGCATACTTGTATATAAGATCAGGAAAAAGTAAAGGGCTTATCATATTATCACGGTATGTACATACCTGTACAAAAGGGTTCTGAGACACATCAATGATTGTAAATGTAGAATAGTCTTGACCTCTTCCCCTGGATACATCAACAAACATCTGATAGGTGTGGCCTTCCTCAGGCTGATCCCATATTTTAACGTTGTTCATATACTCTTCTGGATTAGTGGCTCTTAATGCTAATAGTATATCTGCACTAATTAATGTATTACCTGTACCATGGAATGAGTTGCCAAATTCCTGGTCAAACTGTAATTGAGATGTATTCTCAACAGTCATAGCTTTCCATTTCTCATCTCTTCCAGGTACGTCCCACCAGTCTACACGAGTGGATTTAAATTCGTTTGTTCCTTGCAATGCACCTTCATATAGTTTATGGTACATATTACCTATGCCATTCGCTGTAGATGTGATAATGATCTTAGATGTTTTACCAGATGATATAACCGGATAGGTTGATGTATAAAATTCTGTAGCGTTATCAACGAATGCGAACTCGTCAAGGTATACTAAGTTAAGTGACATACCACGAATAGAGCTTGAGGATGTGGCAGCAGCAATGATTCTACTATTGTTTGAGAAACCAATAGAGCCTTTGTTTAGTGTTGTACACCCTGGTTGTAGAAAGAATGGTAGGTTCTCTAACATAAGAGTAATACGTGATAGCATTTCCCTTGCAATAGCATTCTTGTTTGCTAACACACCTACAACTTGTTCACCCTTAAAGATTACATACCATAGAAGATAAGCTACAACAGCGATGGATTTGCCACTCTGACGACATGCCAGAACGATATTGAATCGATGCTCTTGAAATGATTCAAACATTTTCTCTTGATACGGGTATAGCTTAAAGGGTATTAAACCTTTATCTAAATGGATTACCTTACAATATTTCTTTGCAAAGTACTGAGGTGAATCTAAACACTTCTTATATTCAACTAGTTCTTTCTTAGTCCATGCATGTTCTACATCAGCACCCCTTACATTAGGATTGCCTAGGTAGTTAGTTTCTCTACTCATTCTTTAAATAAATCTGGCTCCTGTTCAATTACTTCCTCATCACGTAGCATTTTTTGTAGTTCAGCTGTAGAGCCTATGAATACATTGTTGTTAGTTGGTCCAGCAAGAGCAGTAGGTGTATCGTCTTCTTTATCGACTTCCTTCTTGGTCTTGTGGAGTTTTAGAATCTTTTCGCCTATCTCAGCGTTTTGTTTAATTAACTGACCAAGAACTTCGAATGCTCTCGGATGCTCTGACTCACGGGCAAGTTCTAACATAAGCTCTATAGCTTCGTCACCTTGTCCCGCTAAGTCAAATAAATCTCTTCGGACTCTTTCGTAGTCCGAGTCGACTTTACTCTGCGTGCCAGTCAATCCCTTCTGGTTCGTCGCCATGTTCATGGTCATCGTCGTGTTCCTGTGGGTTTTCATAATCTGTATTCCATAAGTCTACTACACCATACTTCGTACGGCTCTCATCTTTATTACCACCAAGATAAGGTATAGCAAGTTTTTCATCTATTAGTACTTGGTTAGCATCTTTGCCGTTAACCATAATAGTACCTAATACTCTACCAAACTTTCCTTTTTTCATTTCTTCTGTGTGAAGAACGAAGTGTCCATCTGTTTCAGCCATAAGCTCTATTAATCTATGCTTAGAAGCCATACCCCAAGATTTCTCTTGTAGGTTTCTTGTTCTACTCTCAGGTGTATCTATACCCATTAAACGGATGCGATCCCTCATGAATATATTAAATCCTAATTCTATATCTGCATCAATGGTATCACCATCAACTACTCTTACTAATTTTGCTTGAAATTCATGTGCCATATTATCTCCTATATGTCGGTGTCAAAAAAGTTAAGTGTTTCAGTATATGGTTCTTTGAATCCACCAGCCCCATCGCTCGTGGTAGTACCAACTACTTTTTGTGTCTCAAATTTACTAAGGAGAGGATTAGGATTCTTTGAATAATCAACTTCTGTTTGAAGAATTTGTTTGCTCTTACCAAGACCTCTGTAATAACGAATACGAGTTTCAAAAGATAGTGTATAAACAATAGCTCTCCTCGTAACTAAATCACCCTCATAATCATCATTTAGATCAACACTTGTTAAAACAATAGGAGTGTCGGTTGTTAAATCCATTGCTGGAATATCTTTTATTGTTACTGTGTATTCAGGCTGAAACATTGGAAGTATCTGTTCTAACATCTGTAGACCTTCATCTTGTGTTGAAGCTAAAATATTTAATTCGAATCCAACCTTGTATACAGCTGGAGTACCTAATTTATGTAAGCTTACTGTATCACCTACAACAACCTTTGTATAATTCTTATGTTTAGATACACGTGCATTAGCATCGTATTCCATAGATGATATTTCAAATGACATACGTGGCAACTTAATTGCCATCTTCGGATCACTTGTTTGTTCTGATAAACGTGCAAGTACTTTACTTCTTGGTGAATAACCAAGAGGTACTTTAATTTTTTGTAGTATCTTTCCAGCTGAATCTTTTTTAACAACTTCTAAGTCATTAAAGATAGATCCAAACACGGATACCATTCGTCTAGTTGATTCGTTATAAAAATGATTAGCAAACATTATGGATCTCCAAACGGATTAGTTTCAGTGAAGTCTATAACACTATCACCAGCAACTTCGAATTCATCGTTGTCAGCAAATACATCTTGGTTATATTGTGTAATAGATGTAGTTTCATCTGTTACAATATTTAAAGATGCACCAGATAATGTACCTACTAACTTCTTAGTAGAAGCAGACTGAACAGAGAATGTCATAAATGTTCCATCACCATTAGTACTTTGATGTGGAGATATAATAGTTATCCTATTGTTATCACCGTCCCAACCAGCTACATAACCCTCTATGTTAATAGCTACGGCCGGAGAAGCACTATCATTAGAGCCTGTCCATTGTTTAACTGGTTCACCAAGTTGGTATGCTGTACTTCCTGCAGCAACAATATAACTATATGATGTAGCGTTTTTCCATTCAATAGCATCAATCTCATCATAGCCAGTATCGAAATGTTGATCGTTATATTCAAATAACTCACAAGTCATTTGATAAGTTGGAAGATTTTGTAATTGATAGAATGGAGATTTAGGCTCTACGTATCTGATCTCGAATAATCTTTCAGTCATTGTCATATAAATCAAATCACCTTCAGAAGGTTTATTATTATCGGTGTATCCTATACTAGCTGTGTTAATATTAACACCTACTGTTTGTTCCCACCGACGTTTAGTTACTACAAAGTTTGCTTGGTCTCTAATCTCTAAACCGAATTTACCTAATAGGTTACCATCGCCTTCGAAACCTTCAGCGTTTTCTAAGAACATTTCTACTGGGAATGCTTGAGTGAATTCACTCCACTCTTCGTTGAGCAAAGCGTCTTCTGATATACGAGTACGTGGAATATATATCACGTCCTGTCCAAATACTTTGATGCTTTCTGTTACAAGATCTTCATACAGGTCCTGTTCAGATCTTACAGCACCCGAAAAATAAACTGATGTAGCCATTAATTACCCCATTAAAAAGTTGTCTGGCATAGCCCAAATAAGTCTAGCCTCTTCTTCTAAACCTTGAAGTTCCTCAATCGCATCTTCATAGATCTGTCGGCCATTTAAAGTTATTCCACCCGGCAACTGGAAGTCCTGGAACTTCATTAAGTTTGCACCCCATTGACGTTTAATTAATGCAGTAAGATACTTTTTTAAATAGTGATCGTTATATACATCTGTAAAACTATCTGGTGCTATAACTGAAAACACTTCTAATACAATAAAATTTCCAGCAACTAAACCACCAAATCCTTCGTCCATATGTATTCTATTCATATGTCTACTGAATCTTATATGTTCACTGCTATTTAATAGATGGTCAACTAGTGATAGTTTCTGTTGTGCCATTGTAAACTCTGTCATCTGTGTACCTAAACCTTGCAACATAAAGATATCGTTCATACGCATATGGTAACCCATATCAAATAATGTAGAACCTGATGTAGCATTAATCTTTAACAAACGTACAACTGATGTAACACTATCAGCAACTGTAATATAACTATTTGTTATATCAGTTGAAGTTAGTTCGTGTTTTATGTATTCACGTATTACAGCATCAGAATTAAATTCTTGATAGAATTGTATTGCGTCATCTGTACGATCTTCTAGTTGATCTTCATCTACATTGATTTCAATTACAGGTGCGCCTAAATTTCTTAAGCAGTAATCCTGCAATGTCGATCTTGAATTAGGTTTTGCCATGATGTTTCCTTGTTATATAGACTTATTTATATAATTATGGTACTCCGTCAGCCAGAATTTATGAATAAGTCCGATAGTTTAATAGCATCTTCTCTCTCATCTCTGTATCTATCTCTTTCGCCAAAGCTTCAGGAATTATGTTTCCAATCTCAGAATTAGCCGCTTTCATTACAGGCCATATATCATCAGTAAATGTGATACATTTATTCAATGCCATCATCGCATATACTCTAGCTAAGAATTCATCCTCTATATTGCTTGGATTATATCTAAAGCTTTCAAGATCTGATAAATTTCCCATTGGTAAGAAAAATATGTACCTATTCAACCAATCTATTTTTGCATCGGAAGTAGTTAGTGAGCCTGCTGTTTTCAAGTTCTCGAAATCTACAAGCATATCAACCTCCCAATTAGTAAAAACTGCATCTAAAGCTGTTGCTTGAGCAGGAGTTAATAATCCATCATAACCCCACCCTGCAGAATGTCCAGCATGGCCACCAACTTCATGAGCTACAGTACGAAATTGTGTTCTAACATCATTAAATGATACTCCAAATGCTACATACTCACTATTACCACTTGAGAAACCAGCTACAACATCAAATGCACTTTTACTTGATAAAAGATTATCATCACCAGTAAAAGCAAACCAATCTAAGATATATACTGGGTGACCACCAACATTCCAAGCACCAATAGTTTGGCATAATTCATCACAGTTATAATGCTCAGCATTATCAGTTAATTCAGTCTTAAGACTTTGTAACCATTCCTCTTGTATCGTGAGCTCAGCACCGCCAGTCCTATAAAAATAAAAATCAGACCTATTACCAAAACCACCAACGCCAAGTGTTCTGCGTTTAATTACTTTGTAGTTAGAGCCTGCTGACAAAGCTTTCTCATTTAGTGGAAAATAATATGATGAATATGCACCAAGATCACCTGCCGCCACATTTGCAGTTTCATCTGTGACATCAACAACATTTAGGCCGAACACTTTTTCAAAATGATCAGCCTCTGCATCTAAATAACTGAATAATTGATCACCATTTTTAAATGTAACCTTAGACTTAAGAGCACTAATAACATCATCAGGAGTTTTCTCTTGATCAGTTTCATCTTGAACACAACATTTTTTCATCCAAAGTTCATCAGGAGTACAACTAGGAGAACAAATAAATGTATCAGCATAAATATTTTGTTTACGATGAGGGAAAAACCTTTCTAGTCTAGTTAATGTTGCTGCATCTGGATTAGTGTGATGATTATTTTTATATAAATCTTTTGATGCTTCTATATTACCTTCAGCCATCAATACAAAATTAGAATCTTTTGAATTTTTACCATGAAGATGTACAAATGCTAAAGCTAACATTTCATCATATGTTAATGCATCTAATTTTTCTTCATGAGTCCCAGTAGAATTTCTAAGTGTAGTTAACCATTCAGGAGTATCTAGAATTTCACCACGTTTAATAGTATACGGTTCCCAATCACGAGTAAGTGATCGTTCATTGAATCTTTCTAAATGGCCAATGTATCTATTTACGGCAGTATCAACACTGTCCTCAGTAAATTGTACATAGCTATAAGCAGTATTCCCTTCAATTCCAGGAGAAGCTTTTGCTCTCCAATCTGATTCTATTCCAACCAATTCATCCATGAACCAAAGGGTATTACCTTCAAATGCATTATAAACAAATTTAGTTATATCAGCGGTGGTTCCAATACTAGGATATGATTCACTATCCCAAACAACTAATTCCCCTTCGGGATCAAATCCAGCATAAACAATACCTCCTGCAGCGGCATTACCACTTGAATCAGGATCATCATATAATTGGATTTTAAGTCTTTTATCTTTTAATTCATCTCTAACAACAAAAGCATCGTTAGCATTGTCTTGTTGGTAAGCTCTATATGTACCCATGGCTTGTTCAGCATAGTCGTTATATGCTTCAGTTATTGTTTCATCGGTAGCTACTGCATCTATAAACTGATACAATGCATTACCAATATTCAATGCAGCAAATTCAAGAATGTTTAATGACTGATCAGTATTAAACCAATCGTATTCTTTGTAGAAGTATGAACCAACATATCCTTTTAAAAGATTAAAATATGTTTCGTCATAGTATTGACTACCACTAACACCATACATTGGTTGATATATTTGTTTGATACCTTGATACACTGCCTTCTTTTGTGTAGGCGTTAGGTTATCTATTACATCTACTTTAGGAGTTGAGTTTTGGAATCTTAAGATATCATCATACACTAACATAGATGCCTGAGACAAATAAGATCCAGTTCTGATTGATCCTAGATTTGTCTTGGCTGTATGATCAAGTGTAGTTGCTACTACATTGATATGTGTTGATGCTGGAAGTGCTATTGCCATAATAATAAGGGCAAGAATTATCTTTTCTTTAATGTAGGTTTGTTCCTTCTTTGATTAACATCAGCAGGATTCATTCCCATTTTAGTAGCATCACCATACTTCTTCATTGCTTTATCAAGCGATGCCTTTCTAGCCTTAGCACGTTTCATTGCAGCAGGCCCTAATTCTTTAAGCTCATCGTCATCCATTTCATCGTCAGGCATGATAGAACCATCAGGCATCTTATGAAATCCTGGTGGTACAATATCATCTTCTTTGACACAGTTATTAACTCGCTTGCCACCTTTACCTTTCTTAGTGCCAGCCTTCTTATAACCGTCCCAACAATCCATTTCCCACATCTTAAAGTTATTCATTAGTAGCTCCTACGTGCCATTATATCATCTTTCTTTTTCTTCTTACCGGTAGGATTCATATCAACATTACCAGAAGCTACAGAATTTGCAGCAGTCTCTGTTTGAGTTCCCATCATTACCTTGCTTGCCGCTGCCATGATATTATCTACTTCACCATCGTAATCATATCTTGCATCAAGTTCAGCTTGGTCTTTCTTTGCAGCTTTTTTAGCTTTAGATTTCTCACGAACCTTTTTAGCTTTTTCAGATCGTATCATTGCAGCTTTAAAGCCAACCGTTCTACGATCTACATCAACAGCTTCACTAACACTTTCATGTTTGATAGCTTGCTTTACTGCAGCGATATCTTTATCTGATATTCTTACATGGTTATCATCACGGTATTTAGCAGCCATTTTATCTACTGCAGCGTCCCATTCTTTATCACCATATGCTTTAGATTTACCACCAGCTTTCCATGAAAGAGCAAAAAGATCTTTAGCAGCACCTTTTAATTTCTTTGAAAAACGATTAGCTTCATTAACATCTTCGTTAACATCTTCGTTATAACGTCTAAGAACATCTAATACATAAGGATCATCTTTAATACCTTGAGCAAAGAAAGATAACCTTTCGATTTCTTTCATAGCACCTTGCATATTACCTCTAAACTTATCAGCAATCCTATGAACTTTAGCTTGTTGAGTTGCAGTTAACTTCTTAGAACCGTCAGGATTCTTCGATAACCTCTTGTACTTATCCCATGCATCTTCAGTATCTTTAGGTGCTGTGTTTTTCTTCTTACCTTTGATACCTAACATCTTGTCAAAGTTCATCTCATTAATATCAGCTTCTTCACGACGGCTTTGTCTCTTCTTCATCTTTGCCATCATATCTTTTTGCTTGGCTAACTCTTTAGGAGATGCAGTACCTTTAGCTCTTTCTTTCATACCTTTAGTTTCAGGATCCATGTCACCTGTAATATCAGTCTCCATACAAGCACCTTCTTCATGCATCTTACCACACTGCTCGCACATAGCCATCTTTTCAATTACAGCATCACTCGAAATTTTATTCGCTCGAATAATGCTTAAAGGTTTTGGGGAGCGATCCTCCATTAACTCAGGATATAAATCTTCAATATCTTCAGCATCCATATCGTAGTCTTGCCCTTGTAGGTAAGCTAAAATCTTTTGCTTATCACCTGTAAGGATTGCACCATCTCTTGTTTGTTTAAGTTTAATTTTGTATTTAGTTTGTGCGAATTTAGCATCTTTATTATTGCCATCCCAATTGATATCAATTTCAGCTTTACCTTTTCCACCTTTAAGTTTCTTAGCTTCATCAACTGATTCTTTATGATATGCAGACTTAATGCCAACCTTACCAGCATTCATTCCACTATAAGAAGCATGCATCTTATTACCATCTTTATCTTTATGCGCATTCATTTTATATGCTGCATTAATTTCTTCTTCATCAGGATCAGTAGTAGTATCCGGATCTAAGTTATCAGGATCACCATATCTTTCATTCTTTTCAGGCTTTTCGTTATCGCCATCCCAACCTTTATCGATTGCATCATAGAATTCTTTTTTCTTGTCATCGTCTAATTCAGCCGGTGACTTTACTCCAAATTTCTTAAGAAGAGAATTGAAGAATTTTTGGTAAGCTTCCTTACCACCTGATGCTTCTCTAATTTGTTTGAGTGATTTCATATTATTCCTTGTTTGTATCTCTATTAAAATGGTTATCCATCATTACTTGGATTCTTACTAACTCTATCATGATCTCATTATACCGTTCGGTAGATGCGATTCTGTATTCTGTATTTACTTTAACATCGTTGAGCATATTCTCTTGAGTATTAGTTATCTCAGATGCCCACCACACTGCAGTCATTGACTGTGCAAAAAGTGCAAGGAACATTGTTATACCACCATTCCTTATCCAGTTTGGTAACCTTGCAGACTTATGTCTCCATGATTGTAACTCTTCTTCCTGTCTCGTCAACGCGTTATGCATGCGTTCAATTCGTAACTCTAAATCACGTAGTCCTGTCTCAGCCATTATATCTCCGTGATATACGTTATTGCTTTAATATATTTATACATCTTTTTCTTTCCAACTTTCAAGATGTGGAATATACTCTGCCATAGCATGATCAGAGAAATTATCTACTTTTAATTGTATTAAACCACCTAACATACCCTTCATACGATCAATAAATCTACTAATTGGTGACCATTTACCGTCATCATCAATAGAACCATCATGTCTTATATACATTAAATGACCATGATGTTTGTATCCCATGATCATTAATGGCACTCTAGTAACAATATCATTGTTATTCTGCCAT
>Ga0308011_10001162_pt1 | contig 12333 bp, 18 predicted proteins | sample Neamet177_FD_203144 | JGI IMG/M metagenome (GOLD analysis project Ga0308011, IMG submission 203144) | Marine microbial communities from water near the shore, Antarctic Ocean - #177 | ecosystem: Environmental > Aquatic > Marine > Unclassified | place: Southern Ocean | collected 2014-07-25
GAAATCAAGGAGTTCAAGGTGCTACAGGTGCTCAAGGAACTACAGGTGCAACAGGTGGTCAAGGTATTCAAGGAATCCAAGGATTAAAAGGAACAACCGGAAATACAGGAAGCCAAGGAACTACAGGTGCTCAAGGTAGAATTGGAACAACAGGAAATACAGGTTCTCAAGGAACAACGGGTGCTCAAGGTAGAATTGGAACAACAGGAAATACAGGTTCTCAAGGAACAACGGGTGCAACAGGTGGTCAAGGTATTCAAGGTATTCAAGGATTAAAAGGAACAACCGGTAATACAGGAAGCCAAGGAACTACAGGTGCTCAAGGTAGAATTGGAACAACAGGAAATACAGGTTCTCAAGGAACAACGGGTGCAACAGGTGGTCAAGGTATTCAAGGAATAAAAGGAACAACCGGAAATACAGGAAGCCAAGGAACAACGGGTGCAACAGGTGGAACAGGTGGACAGGGTATTCAAGGAATCCAAGGAATAAAAGGAACTACAGGAAACACAGGAAGCCAAGGAACTACAGGTGCTCAAGGTAGAACAGGAACAACCGGAAATACAGGTTCTCAAGGAACTACAGGTGCTACAGGTGGACAAGGTATTCAAGGAATAAAAGGAACAACAGGAAACACAGGAAGCCAAGGAACAACAGGTGCAACAGGTGGAACAGGTGGACAGGGTATTCAAGGAATTCAAGGAATAAAAGGAACTACAGGAAACACAGGTAGTCAAGGTAGAACCGGAACAACAGGAAACACAGGAAGCCAAGGAACAACAGGTGCTACAGGTGGAACAGGTGGACAAGGTATTCAAGGAATCCAAGGATTAAAAGGAACAACCGGAAATACAGGTGGAACCGGTAGTCAAGGAACTACAGGTGCAACAGGTGGAACAGGTGGACAGGGTATTCAAGGAATTCAAGGAATAAAAGGAACTACAGGAAACACAGGTGCTCAAGGTAGAATTGGAACAACCGGAAATACAGGTGGAACAGGTAGTCAAGGAACAACAGGTGCTACAGGTGGAACAGGTGGACAAGGTATTCAAGGTATTCAAGGAATAAAAGGAACTACAGGAAATACAGGTGCTCAAGGTAGAACCGGAACAACAGGTGGAACAGGTGGAACAGGAAGCCAAGGAACTACAGGTGCAACAGGTGGAACAGGTGGACAAGGTATTCAAGGTATTCAAGGTAGAACCGGAACAACAGGAAACACAGGTGGAACAGGTAGTCAAGGAACTACAGGTGCAACAGGTGGAACAGGTGGTCAAGGTATTCAGGGAATCCAAGGAATAAAAGGAACAACAGGAAACACAGGTGCTCAAGGTAGAACCGGAACAACAGGTGGAACAGGTGGAACAGGTAGTCAAGGAACTACAGGTGCTACAGGTGGAACAGGTGGTCAAGGTATTCAGGGAATCCAAGGAATAAAAGGAACAACAGGAAACACAGGTGCTCAAGGTAGAACCGGAACAACAGGAAATACAGGAGGAACAGGAAGCCAAGGAACTACAGGTGCTACAGGTGGAACAGGTGGACAAGGTATTCAAGGTATTCAAGGTGTAGTAGGTGGAACAGGAGGAACAGGTTCTCAAGGTATTCAAGGTGTAGTAGGTGGAACAGGTGGAACGGGTGCTCAAGGTAGAACCGGAACTACAGGTGCTCAAGGTAGAACCGGAAATACAGGTGGAACAGGTGGAACAGGTAGCCAAGGAACTACAGGTACAACAGGTAGCCAAGGAACTACAGGTGGTGGTAGTATTCCTATTGCTCAAACTTCTACTACACTTACAGGACAAAGAAATGGATTTGATACTGCCACACCTTCTGCTAATAATTTAGCACTTGCACCTAGAGGTTGGGTAAGAGTTGTCGCTACTGATGGTAACACATATTACTTACCTGCTTGGATATCAGAAAAATAGAGAAATAGCAATAAATAAGTGGTTTCCTAAATCCAAAGCCACTAAAATAAATATATAAAAAAACCCCCTATTATGGAGGTCATTTTATTATATATAAAAAAACTATTTTACTTCACTATATTTAACATAGCTTTATCTAATTGTTCTTGAGATATTTCTCCAACAACTTTACCGGTATCTATTTTTTTTGCTAACATATAATCAGAGGCTTTTTTAGTATTTTCTGATTCATCATACATTGCATCAAGAATAGAAGGCTTAATATACTTAGGATGAACATACCAATCTTCGTAACAAGCAGTATCATTAGGAGCAATATTTCTAACTACTAATTTATATCCTTTAGATTTAAGGAATAATCTTGATAATTCCCTGTATTTACTATTTGGGTCTGCATAGTGGTCGTGCTCATATGTAATTACTTTAAAGTCACATTTATCAAATGGTATAGTCGTTAAAATATCAAAAGTTACAGAAGCAGGGTCGCAATCTATTTGCAAATAATCAATTACTCCAATTAAGTTTGAATAATCGTAATTTCTTGCATCACAAAGTTGAACTGTATTTTTTCTATGTTCTTTAAATTTATTTACAAATACCTCATCTATGTCCAATGATAATCCTGTCCAACCTAATTCTTCTAATAAAGCAGTATTATTTCCATAGTAAGGGTCAGCAGAACCTATTTCGAGATATTCTCCATTCTTTTTTCCATCTAACATAGATAGTACAAACATATCTTGATAACATTGAGAATAGTTTTTATCTATTTTTTGATAATCTTTAAATTTATATTTTAACTCATTTGACATTGATTTGTCATAAGGTAGTAATGGATGAGAAACCTCTCCTAAATCTCTAATATTTTTTGCTATTAAATCCCTATAGAAATCATTAATAGGATGATTAGATAAACTTAAAATATTAAATTTCTTTCTTGACTCATCTCCCTGCCCTAGATTCCAATCACCTATAGCATCTTGAAATTCTAGTTCATAGTAATGCTTGTAATTAAGTAAATGACTTATTTTTTCATTGTTATCTTTAAATTCTAGTCCAATTTTAGCATAAGATTGCGATTGAGAAAAACTATTTCTTGCTTCATAGTATTGAGATGCAAATAAATAGGCTTCAGGTCTATTAGGTTTATATCTAATAGCATTGTTCAATAAATGAAGTTCAGTATTATCTCTCCCACCTATATTGCTAATACATTTCGCAACAAATAATAAAGACTCATATACTAAGTTTTCAGAAGTTTCTTCTATTTCAGCAGTTCTTAAAAAGAACGATAAAGCTGATGAGTATTGTCCTAGTTTGTAGTAATGAATTCCTAAATCATAATTGGATGAATAATTATTTGGATTATTTATAAAGTTATTTAGATTACTATCTTCTTTTATTTCACCTTTATCTACTGTTTTTTTCTTAATACCTACCATTTCATCAAAGAGAGAAGTAGGCAGCTTTAGCATAAACGATGTTGTATCTTGAAATCCGAATGGTAAATAAAAATTATCTCCTTCTAAATGTAATCCACAGGTAAACTCTATTTGAGCATCCATAAATTTGAACTCATCAGAATGATAGACCATTTTCCAATTTTTATCCCAAACTATAAATCTGTGATAATATTGACAATCTTTGTTATTTTGCTCGTTAAACCATAAGTCTACTTCGTGAGTTACACATACCCAATAATCTTTATATTTAACTACTTGTGAACCTCCTCGTAAATCTCTTGGTAGGTCAACATCTTGTTTTACAGTTTTTATTGTTTTTGCTTTCTTATATTTAGCATCTACTTTAACTATTTCAGTAGGATTACACCATTTGACATAGTGGTTAGGCATATCCAAAATGGGCATCCAATTTTTTTCGCAGTAAGTTTCTTTAGGTGCCGCTATTCTATTTCTTGATACTTCCTTGTTGTTTTTAACTTCAGATATTTCCATTCTACCTTCTCCATTGGTAGTAGTATCTCTTCTAACTCCCGTGAGTAGCATTTTATTTTCCCAATTAATTAACCTCGCATCCTCTAAACCTACAAAATCCCATAAAGGCTCTACATCTAATTTAGAAGTGTCTACTAGCTTATATTTTTTTAACTCTAAAGTTTTAGAATCTAATTCACAGAGATAATTCTGTGTTTTTAAGGTCGCATCATTTTCAGGATTTAAGTAAACCAAAGGACCATACTTACTTTGATGTTTTTGATTATACTCAGAATGGTAAAGAGAATATCCTACCCATCTTATAATCATATGTATTTTGTCTTTTACCTTAATAATAGAAGGATTCATTAATCCTAAACCACCGGTTATTTCAGTTGGTATAATTAATGGTGTTACGGAGCCTCCTCTAAGGAGTGCTGATTTGCAAATATTTTTATTCATAGGATAGGGTGTGTTTTATGTTAATATTCATTAGATACAAATTTATTATTTTTTAATTAGAATTAGAACCATTATAAAAATTATAGAGGGTTAATAAAGCTAAAGAGGTATGATGTACCTGTAATAGAACTAAATTTTGTTTAGAAAATCCTTTAGGAGTTTCTCCTGTAAAAGCACCATTTGAACCTTGTTGTGATTCTAAATCCATTATCCACTTCTCCTGAAGATAAAAAGAATCTATCTCTGATATAAAGTATAAAGTTTCTGTAGATACATCTGTAGCTAAAGGTATTCTTTTATATAAATTTATTAAAGAATTAATCATAAATTCTTTATAGGTACGCATAAGATGATTGTCTTTGACAATAGTATGTAAAGCCCAAACTAAATGAGTTAATTCATAACCTTCTTCAGTTTGTTTTTCAATAGGAATAGATTTTTGTGAAGAAATAATTTTATTGTAAACCACTATAGGCTCTACATAATCTTCTATATCAATATTTTTATTGAGCATTACATCAGATACATAATCCCTGTCTGCTAATCTCTCTACATCTTTAAGTGGATAAGACACCATCATTGCATCTCTTAAATCACTAATATTTTCACTTGGAAGTCCTAAATCTATCTTATATTTCTCTTGAACCATAAGAATTAATCCTCTATTACCTGAATCATCTTCAGTTGTCAATTTTGAAGTATCAATTTCTTCTTTGACATACTTCTTTAAAAAGTTTAAGGATTTATAGTATTTCATAGATGCAAATATAGAAAATAGCTTTTAAATTATTTGGTTTATTAAGTTTTATTTAGTATGCATTTGATACTTTAGAATTTGATATTTTAGGTTTTTTATATCTTCTCTAAGTTTTTTGATTTCAATATCTTTCTCATTTATCAAATTATTTTTTATATCAGTTGTCTTTTTCATTCTTTAAATTTTATATGCTACTACATACTTGTCAAACCATTCATCAAAATTCAACATATTTTCTTTATTAATTTTTTTATTAGTCCGGTATCTGTAGTAATCTATTGATGTGTTTTTAATAAGAGTATAACCTATTACTTGAAACTTATCTTTAAATTCCTCAAAAAATATGTTTGCTTCTTCTAAATTTTTGGAAGATTTATTTTTTTGCATTTTTTATTAGTTTTTCTATAGGCTTCATATTATCTACTATTTTTTGCATCTGTTTATCAGTATATTTTTTAGTAGTTTTTGTTTCTATTACTTTTGCCAAATGTATATTAGCAGATTTAATTTTAGGGTCTAATCCCGGCAATATAGGCTCCTCTACATAATCTACCTTTATGTTATTTAATTGTTCCATAGTACCTTCAAAACCGGGGATATCTTTAACCTCATCTTCAATTTCTTTGTCTAATTTCATTGCTTTTTCAAAAAGATTTGCGGTAGTTATAGGCTTAGTTTCAATAACAATGGGTTGATTATTATCATCTAATCGCATTGCACCGCCTCCATCTACAACATTGTCGTATGCTATTACTTTTGACATATTTAAGTTTTTAGGAAGTAATTTACATAATTGTTTAAAGCAAGTTTTCTTAGACATCCAATTCTCAGGGTCTTTGGATGAAAACCATATAGAACTATTACCTGCTTTAGAAAGTGCTTGTATGGCTCTTAAATCATCCATATTCATCACTTTGAATATAGGTTCTTGGTTCTTAAATCGTACCACACAATAAACTGCAATTAACTTTCCTCTTTTAACGGATGTAGGTTTATGATATAATGTTGGTTTTAGTCCTAACTCATATTCAAACTCATCATTTTCATACACACATTCACTTGTAATGTTTTGAACATCCGGATTTCTGTATAGTAATTTACTTAATCCCTGATAACCGATTTGAAATTGGCATTCATTACCATAAGGAATTAACCAACATTCTCCCATTTGTGCCGTAGGAGATAATCCAAATTCTGCACAGGTTAATATAGAAGAAAAAACAGAGGAGGGATTTTTATTGAATACCTGTAATAGCTTTGAGTTTCTTTTTATCTGATTAACTGCCATATGTATAAATTGTTGAGGGTTAATCTCTTGCTCCTCCAACAGGTCTTTGATAGTTTGTAAGTAGAATTTACTTAGCTGATTCTCAAATTTTATTGCTATTTCTTTTGACATATCTTTTTTATTAAATTAATGATTGAGTAGCTAATTCCGTACCCATAATATATTCTTTATGTGCAAATTCAATAGCGAGTATTTTAACTTTAATCTTTTGTAGTTCTGAAATTTCAAGTGCATCAATAGCCTTGTAAAATATTTCTTGATTTGTTGAGTTATTATTTGACATATATTTTTTATATTTTATTTCTGTTTTAAAATAGATGATTCGGTAAAGTTCCTGCTCGGCAACGGTCAAGTATGCTCCACAGGTTCAACGGACTTTTTTGATGGAGGACTGCTCGTAACTTACCCCTGCACTCATCTATTATATTATTTATTTAACTCTTTATATCTTTCTATCTTTTTATTCATTGTCTTGCATCCTTTATAGTCATCTCCGTAAGACCCCATAGTATATATTTTGCAAAACTCTTTTACCTTATCATCAGTCCAAATAAATTCAGACTCCCCGTTCCATTCAAACTCTAATTCTGATTTGCTAGTATCTTCATCTATAACATCATCTTGAAATATCATAAATATTGGAGTTTTATCTCCCATATGACTTCCAACAATATTGTAGTGAAAAAACTCTACTGCTTCTATCTCACTCATTCCATCTCTTTCTCTAAGAATATCTATACATTTCTTGCTGCTATAAACTGCTTTGTTTGTATTGCATTGAGATATGCCTATAATGGCATCATCAAAACCATCAGCCAATAGACATTCGTTTAGTTCTAGTAACATTTTTAATTCTTGATTCATTTTGTATAATGTTTTAAAAATTTAGTGTTAGCCATAACTTTATCGCCAACTTTTACAGGGTGTGTGTGTAAACAATAATTTTTACTAATCCACCCATTATTAGTTTCTAAAGTTCTATAGTGAATATTTAAGATGGTAGATTCAACTCTTACCACATTTTCATTATATTTTAAGTAATCAGGTCTTGAATTTTCCATTTATTTGTTTTTTGAGTAATTAAGGGAGTTATGTTCCGCAGTACCACCCTCAGCCTGAGTGGGTCTTTTGCTGACTGACTATTTACAACTCCCCTAATTTTTATTAACTATATACTTGTTCAACTTCAATTCTAACTTTATTTGTTATTCTATTAAGTATGTGAACACATATTATTCCTGTAGTCAATTCAACTCTTTTTATTTCTTTTTCTTTTCCGATAAACAACGACTTTATTACATTAAATAACTTTTTCATAATTTCTATTTTTTTTAAATTATTAAATTAAAACATTTGTGATTGCACACCTACATTAGGTGGTTTTACATAAACATATTTTGCTATAGTAGTGCTCCTTCCAAATCTTGTTTCCTTTTTTAAAGGAATGCTATCTATATTGTAGCCATTTCTTCTGTGATTAAATATGATGGCTGCAAGTCTAGTAACACCATATTCTTTTATGGCTTGATAAGAAGTAATGTTGCCATAAGTTTTTAAATGCCATAGAATTGCATCTGCTCCATTTTTAACTTCTGACTCTTGAATTTCAATTTTTTTCATAATAGTTGATTTTGATTCCATTACAAATATATAAAAAAAAACAATAAAACAATATATCTTTAAAGATATTTTAATATTTATTTTAAAAAATAATTATTTAACCTGATAATCGCCTAAAAAAAATGCTCCATCTTTATCTAATTTAGCCTCTCTTATATGAAAATATTCTTCATCAACGGACTTAATGTATTTCATATTTCGGTTAAAATCTGTCATTTCGTGGGCTAATACTCCATTCTCCCACTTTTTATGACAAGAAATGCAATGATAGTTGATGTTATTGGGGTCTGTGACCAATTCCCTAGAACGAGAACGAGGGATGAGATGCGAATGAGTTAATTTACTATAAGTTCCACACCCGGTACAACGATGAGGTCTTGTATCGTATATCTCTTGATAAACCTCCTTTAATTCTATATCTATTAAGGACTGCTTATCACTTTTATATGAAAGTTCTGTTCTTTTCAAATTAATCTAAAATATCTCTCATAGCATCAAACAACATTTTTACTGATTTTTTAGAATCTCGTTCATTTGAAACTTCGTTAAGTTTTTTAGCGAATTTTTTTAATCTGAATGGGAAAGTTATTTTTCTCCACAGATTTTTTAAGAATTGTTTTATAGTAAAATATGCTTTCATAATATGAAGGGGAAAAGTAAATAATATACATACTATCCATAATGATATTTCAATAATAACAGGCTCGTGGTACGGGAAATCTTCTTGTATTTTTTTACGATACTCTTCTTGTACATTAAAGTATTCCACTACACCAACAACTACATATATTATTGCTAATATTACCATTTTATTATTTTATTCTCAAAGATATTAAATTATGCTACATACTATCTACAACTAAACTTATTTTATCTATTTCCTTTATAAAAGAATTTATATTTATGTACTTCTTATAATAATCCTTATGCTTGAAGGATTCTATAATTAAAGTTATATTTTCTTTGACTGAGGATAGGTCGTTATATTCTATCTTCCTACCTAATAATTTCCTTATAGATTTTATTGAATAATTATTTAAAATATGTGAATAGGAATTATGAGATATATCCGAATTAAATACCTGATTGGTTAAATAGTGCATATGCTCTCCATTAGAATTATTTAATTTTATATTATCTATCAACTTAAATGGAGGCTCTTTTTCTCTAATGCTATTAACCTCAACTCCGGTCATCTCACATACAAAGGGTGTGTTTTCAGGTATCTTTCTTCCTTTTCTGTCTACATCTCTTATAAGTGCTTTTTGATGCCTTAGAATCAATATATATCGTTTTTGCAACAATGGGTCTAATATATTGGACTCTATAAAGTCTATAATAACATTAAGTTCTTGTATTTTTTTATCAAGTTTATTTGCTTTCATTTATTGGTGTGTATTTTAATCCCCTATATTTCTAGCTAAATGCTTGATTGTGGTACTGAACCAAACTTCACTCACTTCAGGAACTTTTACTTTTTCTTTACAAGTTTCATTTAAAAAACATTTTGCACATCTTGATATATTAGGTACTGCCTTAAATCCTGTCTTAAAATTATGCATAAGAAAATTCAATCCTGCTCTAATATCATTTGCGTGTTCTTCGTACAACTCTTCTTCGATATTTACTTTAATAATCTTAAAATCGTGCTTATTAGTAGTGGAGAATACCCAAAAATAAAAATCTAAATCCTCTCCGTACAACTCCTTATATAACCATTTATAATGAAGAGATTGTATTAATAGGGTTAATTTTGGTCTAAACTCTCCTGCTAAATGCTCTGTATTCCAACCGAAGTCATTCCATTTATCATCAAATAATCCTGTGGTTTTTAAGTCTATTATTGATTTTTTACCATTTACTTTGGCTATAATATCAGCAGTTCCCGTTATATTACCCCATTTCATACTTACTCCGGGGTCTATATCTGTTACTTTGTAATGCTTTATAGCTTCTTTATAATTCTCTACTTGATTAAGCATTCTTTCATATGCTACTGAAAGTTTACCGCTTTTTAAAGTTTTTGCCTCAGGAACTTCAGGATGATATGCAGGTAATGCTCCTGTACATTTGTATTCAAACCAATTACCTAATGCTTGAGCATCAGTAGTTATACCTTTCATACCTTTAATATACAGGGCTTCAACTTTTAATCCGCACTCTTTTTTCTCTGCATATTTTGTTAATGCTTTTAAAAGGGATTGAGATATAGATAGATTATCTTCCTTCATATTTAAGTTATTTCTGTAGGTATGAATAAAATATCCCAAATTTTTTCATCTTCATCAGCATTACATTCGGTTATCAAATTTTTATAGGTATATCCTAATTCTAATAAATTCTTAAACTTAATTTCTAAGGTTTCATTTCTAATTATAGTACCTAAATCGTAATCTTCCATACATTCCATCACAATTACAGGCTTATATTTATTAATTAATTTAAGACCACCTTTAATTACCTTTTCTTCATATCCTTCTACATCTATTTTAAGATAATCTAGCCTATCTAACTTTAGGGAGTCAAGAGTAATCAAATCAACATCAATGTCAGTTTTATTGTACCAATGCTTTTGAACGGCACCTCCACTTAATATGGTTGCTCCACAATTTCCATCTGAAATAAATCCAACCTTAGTATTTCCTATTTCATCTCCTACACCTTTTTGATATGTTTTAACATTTTTACAATTATTTAAAAGCAAATTTTTATTTAACAAATCATAGGATTGTTTAAGAGGCTCATAACTATATACATTTTTAGAGAGTTTACTTAAAATAACAGTAAGAGTTCCTATATGAGCACCTACTTCAACTACAACTGATTCTGAATTTAAATATTTATGTGCTAAATCGTGTTGGTGTTCTTCCCACTTATATCCTCTTCTGATGCAATCAGAAATAATACAATTTTTATATAGATTAAATTTAGCTGATTGGTCTTTATAATAATTTGGTAATTCGTGAATTTTTTCATCTAATCCAAAAGTTTTAAGTCCCGGATTTAATAATTCAGTTAACTCTTCGTGCCATCCGTTGTCATCTTCTGTTACTTTAAATATATCTTCATCACTAGCTATATCTCCATTTTCTACAATAGGATTTTTATATTTGATATAATCATCTACATATCCTTGAACAACATCAGAATCTAAATCCCACATATCATCATCATACTCGTGACAAACATCTCCATCCTCATCTCTATATGAATAACTTGGTTTAACATCTGCATATTCTCTGAAAACTTCTTTATCTATATAGCTATAGTTAATTGCGTAATAATTTTTTTTATTGTCTTTGTAATAACATATTTCTCCTGTATCAAATAGAAATTCTAACATAGTTCTTTTCTTTTATCTAATAATTGAATTTCAAGTTCAGAAGTGCCAATAACATCATCTGTAGCATTCATATATAAATCAATGAATTTTTTAGCAGATTTAAAATGATATTCATTTGTACAACTATCTATTACTTTTTTTGCTTTATTTTTTGCTTTAATTATATGCTCTATACCATCTAAAGACATATATATTAGATTTTGATTACTGTCTTTCCCTATCATTATTTTTTAATTTTTAATAATTTTTCTATAAGATTTAATGCTTCATCTTTATTCTTGTGTTTAATACTTTTTAGTTTTTCTTTCAAAAAAGAAAGGTCTATTGATTTATCACTTTCAATTCCCATTTCTGATGCAAGAGAAGATAACCTCTTATATTTTTCTAAGATGTTTCTTGTTTCAGGCTTCATTAAGTCCGCTAATGTTGACATTTTATTTTTTTTAATTATTAAATAACAAATTTATCTACAAGAATTAATTTCTTGCTTCTATCTTTAGTTCTGACACCTCGAAAAGGCATCTTCATCAATTCTTTTACATCTAGTATTTTTTTTAAGGCAGTTAATAATGGTAAAGAACAAAAAATTATATCTACTTTTTTTTCATTATATAATTGCTCCCACATATTAATTCTTGATAATAATGCTTTTGAAAGCATAAAGTCCATCTCAATTCCAAACAAATCCCTGACATCTTTTACAACCTTTTCTCTAAATTGTACTTTAAAAAGAGAAGACTCTCTAATGTCGCATTTCATTAATTTACTACCATCTTCAAATGTAAATATATGAGGACTACTAAAATTTGCTACTTTTGTTCCGTTTTTTAGAGTAATTACTGAATCCTCTAAATCTTTCATACTTCTTCTCATAGTTAAAAAGGTAGATTATCATCTTCAATATTATCTTCTATATCATCTTCAAAATCTTTTTCATCTAAATCCATAAGAGAATTAGCCATTTCTTCTATAAGTTCTTCATCTTCTGTTTTTTCCTC
>Ga0308011_10001164_pt1 | contig 12319 bp, 4 predicted proteins | sample Neamet177_FD_203144 | JGI IMG/M metagenome (GOLD analysis project Ga0308011, IMG submission 203144) | Marine microbial communities from water near the shore, Antarctic Ocean - #177 | ecosystem: Environmental > Aquatic > Marine > Unclassified | place: Southern Ocean | collected 2014-07-25
CTGAAAGTAATAAAAATGCACAAATGGACACTGTACTTACTAAAGCAAAAAATATAATTATTGAAGTTGAAACTGCCTTAAAATGAAAAGATTAATTTTTATCCTAAGCTTATTTATTTGCTCACAATCTTTTGCGAGTGAGCAGGTGTTTGAACAAGGAAATAAACAATATGCAAATGAGAATTACTCAGCAGCCATCTCACTTTACGACAGCATACTAACATCAGGATTGGAAAGCAGTGAACTATACTACAATTTAGGCAATTGTCATTACAAAACTAACGATTGGGCTAATGCAATTTGGCATTATGAAAAAAGTTTACAACTTAACAATAATGAAAAAACAATACATAATTTGGAGCTAGCAAAGCTTAAGATTATTGATCGCATTGAACCCCTACCTCAACTTTTTTACAAAAAATGGTGGATTAGTTTAACACAGTCTTTAAGCACTCAAGTTTGGCAGATTCTAACATTGTTTGGTATCGGGTTGATTTTTATATTGCAATTAATTAGTCAATTCACATCACTCAAAAGCAAACTAATTACAAAAATATTACCTGCAATAGCAGTAATTATTTTACTTATAACACAAACTTCTTACCATAATAATTTCACTAAAAAGGAAGCCATTATTTTTTCCGAAACAATTACAGTAAATAGCGCTCCAACTAGTAGCAGCACTAATTTGTTTACCCTACATGCAGGGACTAAGGTTGAAATAACAGATGTTATTGGCGATTGGGTTAACATTAAAATTGCTAACGGAAATAGCGGTTGGATTGCACGAAATTCTACCAAAGATTTATAGAAATATACTCTATGTTTTTGGGTACATAAGTTTACAAAACATTTAAAAGGAATTTTAGTCATTTTTTCGTATATTTGGTGCTTAGACAAAAACCAATTATATGAAACGATTTCTCCACCTTATAACCTTAATTTTTATCATTCTAATATCGACTACCCTTTCGGCATCAAACCCTACGGAATGGGAAACTTATTTTGAAAATGATAGTGTTAAAATTGAATTTACTTACCAGAATTGCGAATACACTGAACAATTTAATTCTGAATTTGTAATCTTTAAGATATCTAACTATACAAATCAAAATTTATCTATTGAATGGGAAGACCAATTATGGTATGACGAAAATTGTATAAATTGTGAAACTGATAATAATGAAAGTCACAAACAAGTTACAATACCAGCTACTATAAGTTCTGTAGGGAAATGCAACATAAATAATGATTTACGCATATTTTCAAAATTCACTTTAGATTTAGATGAAATGCCTGGCGTAAACAAAATTAATGCTCTTACAAAATTTGAGCTTACTAACTTAAAAATCAAGTAAATGAAAATATTTTTTACTTTCAAATCACTCTCTTTAATAATTTTCAGCTATTTACTTTTTGTAAATCTAAATAGCGCAAGTGGCCAATGTAATACTAGTATTGTTGCCGTAAGAGATTCTATTGCTTGTGGAGAAAGCATCTTATTACAACAAGTTGGAGTTGGAGGAGCATCCTCAGATGACTTTTCCGCAGGATCATTAAGTGGATTATGGGCTGCTCCAGGAGGTATATCTTCAGGATATACTATAGGAGGGCCTTGCGGAACAAACCCTCAAGGTGGAGTGCATTTATGGTTTGGGAATGGTGCCGCTATACCAAGAACAGCAACAACAATACCTGTTGACGCATCATGTGGAGGAAATATTTGTTTTGATTTCAGGCAAGAAACCCAAGGAGGATCTTGTGACGGTCCTGATCAAACTAATGAGGGAGTATATGTACAATACAAAACTGCTGGAGGGGCTTGGACAACAATCACATATTTTAACCCAGTAGGATTCCCTTTTACAGGCTGGCAGAATCACTGTTTTGCTATTCCAGGTCCAGCACAAACAACTACTACACAATTTAGATGGCAACAAACAAATTCATCAGGAACTCAATGGGATTTTTGGGGAATTGACAATGTAAATATTGCTACCTGTTCAGGATATAGCTCAGTTTGGAGTGGTGGAAATATTCCATTTAACTATTCTTTGGATACAATTACCGTTACCCCTTACGATACAACTACATATAATTTAATGTATTCCAATTGGATAGACGATACTTGTACTGCAAGTTTTTTTGTAGCAGTAGATCAACCAAGTATAATATCTTCAATAATTTCATCTGCCTGTTCAGGATCTGATACATTAGATGCGCAAGCAACTATTACTGCCAATTGCAATTACACTTTAGAACTTTGGAATTACCTACCAGGAACTGGAGCGACTCAGCCTGGATGGAGTATGGGTGTGAGCCCTCAGCAATACCATAATATCGACATCAATATCAATAGTACATTATACAGTAATTACACAATGACTACCGGTGCTAATCAAACTTCAGTTAGTTATTTAATCCCTGTAACTGATGGCGACCAGTTTGATGCAATATTTACTAACATGGGTAATGCAGCTGACGAGTGTATGTACAGTGTTTATGACAGTCAAGGAAATAATTTAACACTTCCTGTTGCTAATGGCTTCCCTGGAAGTGTTCCCGGTAACTTTAGCGCACCTATTACTTGTCCTGCTACAGCAAACTACAATTATAGCTGGCAAAACATTACCAATGGAGGGGTGTCAGGATTAAACAATCCAAATATCCAAAACCCTTTAGCTACAGTTGCTGTCACTACACAGTTTCAAGTAACCGCTTACGATTCGTTACACCCACAGTGTATTGCAATTGACACTGTAACTGTATTACCAAATGCCAATCCAATTTCAGCAACACTAAGTGGAGACACACTTATTTGCGCTGGCGACCTTGTAATACTAAATTTTGTGTTGGTTGGAGGAGCTCCTTATGACATTGATTTAGTAATTACACCTCAAAACGGGCCACAAATTAATGCAACTTATCAAGTTGACCAATTCGGACTACAAACTAATGGTGCGGGATTAATTACTTTTTCCCCTACTCAAAATACGACTTATTCTATACTTAGTTTATCAGATGCAACAGGCTGCCCCGCATCAGTAACTAGCCCTACACTTATAGTTACAGTAAACAGCATCCCAAGTGCTGGAACAACACCTTTACCTGTTAACTTTTGTGCAAACGATTTTATAAATTACGATTTATCAACTTACCTAGGTGCTGCTGATACTGGTGGTTATTGGAATGGTCCTGGTATACTTCAAACAAATGGATTAAACTTAAATTTCGATCCTCTTGTCAGTTTAGCAGGACTATATACTTATACTGTTGATAACGCTCCATGCCCTATTGATTGGACAACTGTTACTGTTAATTTAACCACCCCTCCAAATGCAGGAACAAGTATCAATCAAGTATACTGTCAAAATGCATTAGCTGTTAATTTAGCTTCTTTGTTAGGCTTTCCAGATCCTAACGGAGTTTGGGTTGACCCCAACACAAATCCATCTAACCCTCCATTAGGAACTGCTACTTTTAATTTCAACCCTTCATTTGACCCTCTAGGTATTTACACCTACACGGTAACTGACCCTAGCGGAACTTGCTCAGACGAAAGTGCAGACGTAAATATTAGCATTAATAATTTACCCACAGTAGCTATTAGTTCAAGCACAACTAACATTTGTGTTGGACAAAGTAGCTGCTTAGATTTTATGTTAACAGGAGTTGCTAACTTCTCTATTGATTTATCTGACGGAACAACTAACACAAGCTACACTATTGACGCAAATGGATTAGATGTTTTTGGGAATTGCGTTACAGTATCACCAATAACAACCACAACTTATTCAATAACTTCAATTACAGATAATAATGGATGTATTTCATATCCAAATACATCAGTTATTATAAATGTAAATCCTGCACCTAATGCCGGAAATGTACTAGGATCACTAGACATCTGTTCGGATGACCTAGGCATTTATCCATTACAAATTGAATTAGGAGGTGGGCAAGATTTAACTGGATATTGGACAGTACCATTCCCTCCAAACCCACTCCCCAACAGTCCTAATTTTGATTTCAACCCGCAAACTATGCCAGCTGGCATATACACTTATACTGTAGTATCCGCACCTTGCCCTGATGCTGTTTCAAATATAACTGTTAACTTAATTACTCCTCCTTTTTCAGGAATAGCTAATGATAATGATATTTGTATAAACAACTATAGTGCTACCAGTCCATATAATTTATACAACCTACTCATTGGACCTGATGCTAGCGGTATTTGGTGTGTAGGTCCTCCTGGAGGACCACCAATATCTCAGTTTATTAACCCGAATACTTATGGAGTAGGAGCTTTTCAGTTTTCTTATACCGTTTTTGGAATACCACCTTGTATAAACACTACAACTACAGTTAGCTTAACAATAAACCCTGAACCAATTGTAAATACATTCACGTCAAACATTCCTACCGTTTCTCAAGGAAACTCAATAAATTTATCAGTGGACATGAGTACTGGAACTGCTCCGTTTACCATAAATTTAGCGGATAATGACACCCCTTCAAATACACCTTCATTCTTAATTTTCCCTCCAAACATGAATGGTTCTGTTACTGTTACTCCTAATGTTTTCCCTATTACAACTTATTCTATTATTAGTATTGTTGATGGAAATGGATGTTCAACTACTTCAGCTTTAACTGTACCAGTTACAGTTGACCCCTATCCTGTTATCAACCCATTCAATTCAACTACAACTGATGTTTGTTACGGCGCAATACCTAGTGTAAATATGACATTAACACAAGGAGAATCACCGGTAACAGTTAGTTATATTTACAATGGGATAACTTACAATGAAGTAATTGGTATTGTAGGGCAAGTAGCTCCAATTTTAGTAAATATACCTTTAGATACAGCTAACTTAAACTATGGAGCCAATACAATTATGATTATTAGCGCTACAGATAACAGTGGCGTACTTTCTCCTAACAATTTAATCCCTAACCCTATCCTTGTTACTGTAAACCCTAATCCTATTGTAACCTTTTCAACCACAACACCTGAAATTTGTTTTGAGGAACCTGCAGTTTTAGAATTTGGCTTTCTTGTAGGTACAGCTGACTTTGATGTAGATTATACAATCAACAATTTTGCACAAACTCCATTAGTATTTGATAATTTAGGAACACAATCACACACTTTAATACCTAACCCAGTAGTTGGTTTAAATACTTACGACATGATACAAGTAACAGATGCAAATGGCTGTACGAGTACAACTAATGCAACTGCTCCTGTTACAATAACAGTAAACCCTACTCCTATTCTTGACATTACGGTAAGTGGAGCAAACCCTATTTGTGTAGGTGAGACCTCAGCCTTATTCTTTCCTGTTACCTCAGGCACCCCTCCTTACAATTTAAATTATTTGGCAGGAACAACAAATTCAACTGCAAATATTGATGCAGTTGGGAATATATTCACAACAGGAACTACTCAACCAATCTCTCCTATCATGACTACAAGCTATACTTTAGTTGGAGTTACTGATGCAAAAGGTTGTACAAACTTATTAACTAATAGCGCTAATTTAGTTGTTAATGAATTACCTATTGTTGATATTTCAGGAACAAAAGAAATCTGTAATACGGATGTAACTCAGTTATATTTTGAATTTACAGCAGGGAATCCCCCTTGGACAGTTAACTATACGGTTGACAGCAATCCTTTTTCAGTTACTCTTTCAAATAATAGTGATTCAATTTCAGTCAATCCTAGTACAACAACGACATATAACGTTACATCCGTAGATGACATTAATTGTACAAGCCCGATTATTGATGTTGCCATTATAAGTGTAAATCCATTACCAGAAGTAAATGTAAGTGGGGGAGGTTCAATTTGTGATGATGGAAGTACAGTAAATGTGATTATTAAAACAACAAGCGGAACACCTACTTTTAATTTAGAATACAACATTGGAATTGATAGTTATTTAGCTTCAAATATTGGCTACCAACATATAATCACAACAAATGAAGCAGGCTTATATACTGTAACTAAAGCAACAGACAGCAAAGGTTGTATTGCAAATGTAGTTAATGGAAACGCTTTTGTAAATATCAACCCTATGCCAGAAGCAAACATTTCTGCCTACCCCCTGCTTGTTGACATTACTAATCCATTAGTTCACTTCATTGATCAGTCTATAAGCCATGTAAATGGTGTATGGAATTTCGGTGATGGAAACACTAGTATTTCTAATTTTGGAAAGATTCATCATACTTTTAGAGATACAGGGAAATATATTGTTTCACTTGAAATAATGACAGATAGTGGGTGTGCTATTACTGCTTACCAAACTATTATTATCAACCAAGCATTTATCATTCATATCCCTAACGCCTTTACACCAAACAATGATTTATATAATGATTATTTCCTACCTATTGTTGACGGAGCTAAAGAGTATGATTTTAGAATTTATGATCGTTTTGGGGTAAGAGTATTTATGACTGACAAAACAGATGTATCTTGGGATGGTAAAGTAGGAAATAGCATTAAGTACGCTTCTCCTGGTAATTATGTTTACAATATAGTTATCATTGATTTTAATGGAAAAGAAAGAGTTCATCAAGGGACAGTAATGTTGATTAGATAACATGAGTAAGCGTTTGTTAAAAACATTTCTTTTAAGTATTCTGTCAATTTTATTCTCAGCTGAAACTTTTGCCTCACATGCAGCTGGAATGGATATTAACTATAAATTTATAGGCACTCCTGCAGGAATTACAGGAAATCAGATTACAGTAACCGTTGGAGGCGGTTCATGGCAATCAGAAGTTTCTTGGGATATTTATGATCAATCATCTGGAATAATACTTTCTTCAGGTGGCGCTCCATATTCAGGTACTGTATGTATTCCTACTGCTAATTTGGGTAATTTACAATTTAGAATGTATGACAGCTACGGTGATGGATGGAATGGAAACACTTATTCTCTTAATGGCAATTCAACCTTAAGTGGCGCGACTTCAGGAACATTAAATAATGGAGTTGGACCTGGGATCAACACTTTTAACATTACTGGAGGAATGACTTGTACAACAGCTGAAATCCTAAAATATGAGATAACTCTAAACTTTTATTACGATTGCGCGAATAGCAGTTCAAATTATTTACCGGATGAAATTAGGTGGGAAGAATGGGCAAACAATAACAATGGGGGATATAACACCTCACCTCTTACCTTAATAGGTTCACCTATAGATGTAACTCCTGTTTGCAATAGTATAACAGACCCTTGTTCATATGGCTTATCCTATGCATATAAAAAATACACTTATATCTGTATCATTACATTTCCTAATAGAGATTCATGGAAAATATGGACTGAACCATTAAGTGCTCGAAATAATACTGTTTATGGCCCCTCCTTCCCAAACAATCAAGATGATCTATGCGTTGTAGCTAATATTGATAACACAATACATCTCAGTAATTCACCTGTTTTCTCTTCAGACCCTATTAGTTTTTTATGCGCTGGAGGAGATTGTTTTTATAATGGAGCAACAGATCCAGATCTTGATGATTTAAGCTATAGTCTTACTCAACCTAAAACTGATGAAGGATTAAATGATAATATGAGTTACCAAAATGGAACTTTTTTACAACCTTTTCCTACCGGCACAACTACATGTGATCCAATAACCGGTGATTTGTGTGTCAATACAACTAGTATAGGAACATCAGTTGCTGCAATAAAAGTATCGGAATCCAGAAATGGAACTAATATTGGTTTTGTTACCCGAGATATACAGATTTGGTCTAAATCCTGTACTGGCTCAGCTAATCCTTTAATTACAGCAACTTCTGGTCCAAACACTACTTTAAATAGTGCTGACAATAGCTTCTCTTTTTGTGTTGATGGAAGCAGTCAATTAAGTTTTGATATCCAAGCTAATTCTACTGTAAATATAGAAATGCTTAATTCTGTATTACCAAGTGGCGCTACATTTTCTTCTAATCCGTCCACTCCTTTAACTTCAAATACTGTTACAGGAACTTTTAATTGGACCCCTACTTCTGCTGATCTGGCAGGATCGCCATATGCTGTTAATCTCATTATAAATAATGATGAATGTCCTTTACCTTATTCAACTAGCATAACATATATAATTAATCTAATAACTGGTATTAGTGATTCTATTACAAATGTAGTTACAGATATTTCTTGTAACGGCCTGAATAACGGAAATATTAGTTTATCTATTTCAGGAAATCAGGGAGTCTACTCCTATCTTTGGAGCACAGGGGATTCTTCACAAAGCATTAATAATCTTGGTGGAGGAATATACAATGTAACAGTTACAGACTCTCTTTTGTGTTCTATTACACAGTCATTTACTATAAATGAACCACCTCTATTTGCGGCTTCTTTAAGTACTAATAATATCACATGCTTTAATGCAAATGATGGAACGGCAAACATCAATACATTTGGTGCTACGGCAACTTATCTCTGGTCTAACTCAGCTTCTACTGATAGCATTCACAATCTGTCTGCCGGAAATTATTCTGTAGATATTACGGATGTAAATGGATGTATTTTAACGGAATTCATTACCATTACTGAACCTACTGTCATTAGCGCTTCAACTATAACTTCAAACATAAGTTGTAATGGACTTACTGACGGAAATATTGCTCTTACTATTAATGGAGGCATCTCTGACTACACCATTAATGTACCTCCTTATAATCAAACATTAATTGGTGGGATAAATATATTTACTACTCCATCATTATTAAGTGCAGGTATTTATAATTATAGTATTACAGATTTTAATGGATGTGTATTTAATTCATCCGTCATTCTTACTGAACCTGGTCCAATTTCAGTAACTGAAAATCAAACAAATGTCAGTTGTAATGGTGGAAATGATGGGACAGTAACTCTAATAATAAATGGAGGAACGCCAACCTATTTGGAAAATTGGGGACTGAATAATCCACTTATTTTATCAGCAGGAACTACAAATTACCAGATAACAGACAATAATGGATGTCTTTATGCAGACAGTTTAATTATTACTGAACCAACTCTACTTACAGCTACTTTTACCCAAACAAATGTCAGTACATGCTTTGGTACTAACGGAAGCATCAATACAACTATTTCAGGAGGAACAAACCCCTACACTTACAATTGGAATAATGGTTTTGTTACTGAAGATTTGAATAATCTTTCAGCCGGAATCTATCTATTAACAGTTACAGACAACAAAGGCTGTACGGCTATGTTGAATATAACTATTACTGAACCTCAATCTCCTATTTTAAGTTTTTCACAAACTAATGTAAATTGCTATGGAGGAAATGATGGTAGTATTGATTTAACTGTAAATGGAGGAACATCACCTTTCACTTATATCTGGACAAATGGATATACTACAGAGGACATCAATACCCTTTCATCAGGACAATATACTGTACAAGTAAGTGATGATAACTCCTGCACACAAAATAGTACTATAACTATTACTGAACCTATTGCACCAAATATATCAACAACACATATAAATATTGACTGTAACGGAAATACAACAGGAAGTATTGATTTAACAATAGTTGGACCTTCAATCTCATACAGTACAATTTGGAATAATGGACAAACAACTGAAGATATTAGCACTCTTGCTGCAGGAAATTATACTTATACGATTACAGATATAAATGGCTGTAACTATTCAGATATTGTAAATATTACAGAACCTTATCCTTTAGCTATAAATCCTACTGTTTCTGATGTTAGCTGTAAAGGTTGGAATGATGGTTATATTATTTTAAATACCAATGGTGGTACAACATCATATAATGAAAGTTTTGGAACGGCAAACCCTGCCGCTTTAACTGCTGGTAATTATCCTTTTACAATTACAGATAATAATGGATGTGTTTATTCTAGCAGTATTAGTATTACTGAACCTGACTCTCTTTTAGTTACTGCTAGTTCAACTAATGCAACTTGTGGAGGCTATTTTGATGGAACAGCCCTATTAATTAAAACAGGAGGAACTACCGCTTACAATGTTAATTGGGGCTTAAGTAACCCTAACGCATTAAATGCAGGGATGCATACATATATAGTTACTGACGCCAATAATTGCACAGAACAAGGCAGTGTAACAATAACTGAACCACCTGGAATGCAAGTTATAGTAGATACTTTTAGTGTATCCTGCTTTGGGCTTAATGATGGCTCAGCAACTCTAACCATTTCACTAGGTGCAGGACCACCCTATATTCAAAACTGGGGAACAGCAAATCCAAATACACTATTTGCAGATACACATCTATTTACCGTTACAGATGCAAATAACTGTGCAGCACAAGGGCAGGCAGTTATCACCCAACCTGATGATATTCAAATAAATGAACTTTTAAGTCATGTAACTTGTTTTGGAGAAAATAACGGTACAGCCTTTTTACAAATTAATGGAGGTATTACTCCTTATACTGAAAATTGGAATGGAATAGATATAACAAACTTATCAGCTGGCTCTTACACTTACTCTGTAATTGATATTAATAATTGTGTTAAAAATAGCTTTATAACAATTAACGAACCTGATACTTTACAAGCTACTACTACTATAGTAAATGCTAACTGCTTTAATAGTAATGACGGAATAGTGTATCTTAACATTACAGGAGGAACATCTCCCTACACTGAAGATTTTGGAATTTACAATCCTTATGCTTTAGAATCTGGTAATTACAATTTTACAGTAACTGATATAAATGGCTGTACTTTTGACAGCAGTGCTGCGGTAGGGCAAGCTAATGAGGTTTTCCTTAATTTTAGTGCAGAAAGTCCTATTTGCCGTAACGACTCTAGTGAAGTTACAGTTAGTATCAATAACCCATTAAACAATATCTACACTATAATTGTTCAAGATTCAATACAACAATCATTTGCGATTGATTCATCAGGACTGTTAATTCCTGAAGGAATAAAATTAAAACTTAGCCCAAACTTTACTACTGACTTAATCTTACTTTCAATTACAGATGAAAACGGATGCTCAAGTAGTTCAAATGATACGGCCAATATAATTGTAAATCAATTACCAACTTTAGATATTACCTTAATAGATATTTGCGTAGGAACTCCTTCCTTTACCCTAAATCAAGGAATACCAAATGGAGGCGATTATTTTATTGATGATATAAAAACCAACTTTTTTGATGTTGAAAATCTAGAAGATGGAGCTTACACTATTCGATATGAATACACTGATATTATTACTAATTGCAGCAATTCAATTGAAAAAATAATCAATATTAATCCTAATCCTATTGCTGACTTTTCATTTAGCCCTCAACCTGCTGATATTGAAAATCCTACTATTTTATTTGTAAATGAAAGTAAAAATATAGAAAACACAAACTGGAGTTTAGGAGATGGAACAAATCTAATAGATGAATTGGTATTCAGCTATACTTATGCTGATACTGGTACTTATGATGTGATTTATGTTGTAAATAATCAATTTAATTGTGTAGATAGTTCAACAGCAACGCTAATTATTAACCCAGTATATCAAATTTTTATCCCCTCAGCATTTACACCCAATAATGATGGTGATAATGATAATTTTAAAGTAGAAATTATTGGTCAAAAAGAATACACAATGATCATCTACAACAAGTGGGGAGGAATTATTTTCCAAGAAAAAAATGGAATATGGGATGGGAAGCTTAATAACTATGTAGCACAAAATGGAGTATACTCCTATTCTATTTTAGTTAATGATTTTAAAAACAAACCCTTCATCTACACAGGAAATGTCACTCTTATAAAATAGATGAAAAACATTGTTCTGCTTTCTGACACTCACCATACATTGGATGAGCGATTTTTTCCGCATTTTGAAAAAGCTGATGAGATATGGCATGCTGGAGATATTGGTTCACTTTCCGTTACTGACACCTTAAAAACTTTTGCCCCAATTCGAGTTGTGTATGGTAATATTGATGATAACACTACACGAACAGAATTTAAGGAAAATCTATATTTTAAATGTGAAAAAGTAAATGTAATGATGACCCATATTGGCGGTTACCCAGGTAGATATGATAAAAAAATTCTACCTATAATTGAACAAGCCAATCCTGATTTATTTATTTGTGGACATTCACACATCTTAAAGGTAATTTACGATAAAAAACACAAATTACTACATATGAATCCTGGGGCAATTGGTGATTTTGGAATACATACAGTAAAAACGATACTTTGCTTTAGTATTGATGGAAAGGAAATAAAAGATTTACGAGTAGTAGAGTTTCCTAGAA
>Ga0308011_10001169_pt1 | contig 12295 bp, 7 predicted proteins | sample Neamet177_FD_203144 | JGI IMG/M metagenome (GOLD analysis project Ga0308011, IMG submission 203144) | Marine microbial communities from water near the shore, Antarctic Ocean - #177 | ecosystem: Environmental > Aquatic > Marine > Unclassified | place: Southern Ocean | collected 2014-07-25
AAGTAGTAGGGTTACATGAAGTCCATTCACATGAACCATCATCAACATCAGCTAAAGGATCATAGTTACATGCAGTAGCATCAATACAACCTGGAACGTACACACAAGTACCATCATCTACAGTTGCTGTTGAGTCGTAATTGGTTGCTGCCATATCCGTACAGCCTTCTAAACAGAATGTATTATAACTAAACACCCTAACATGACCTGAATGAGCGCCATTACCATCATTAAGATCAGCTCCTATTGCTAACTTATCCCCTATATTATTTAAGGCCACTGATCTACCACTCCAATCATTTGCAAATTCTCCATCTACATCATTTCCTATTTGATTCCATGCGTTAGTATCAAAATAAAATACCCTAGCATGTCCAGATTCGTTAGCATTATCACTATTTAGATATGAGCCTATCGCTATTCTATTTCCTAAACCATTTAATGATAGAGAATAACCACTCTCATCACCCACTGATTCTCCATCAATATCTTGTCCTATTTGAATCCATGAATTAGTACTATACTGAAAGACTCTAACATGGCCCGCATTACTTCCATTCCCGTCATTTCTTTTAGCACCAATAGCTATAATATTTCCTAAATCATTTAAAGAAATTGCAGCGCCACTAAAATCACCATTGCTTTCTCCATTAAGATTTTGACCCAACTGAACCCAATCAGTATTTAAAAATTCAAAAACTCTAACTTGTCCAGAATTTGTTCCATTATCTGAATTAGCTGGAGAACCTATTGCGATAATATTTCCTGCATCATTAATTTGCAACGCCTTACTACTAAAATCATTTGGATTTGAACCATAAATATTGGATCCCACTTGATTCCATGCAACACCATCAAAATTATATATCTGTGTTTTTCCGGCATTGGTTCCATTATCATCATTACCATAAGAGCCTACTACAATCCTATCACCCAGCTCATTGATATCAACTTTAAATCCTTTAAAATCATTAGCTAACTCACCATCAATATCCTGTCCTAACTGAATCCAAGCACTTCCATTATACTCATAAACACGAACATGGCCAGCATTGGTTCCGTTATCATCATTTCCATACGCTCCAATCGCTACTATATTTCCTGCTCCATTTATAGCTAGAGAATGCCCACTAAAATCATTAGCATTCTCTCCATCAATATCTTGTCCTAACTGACCCCAAGCAGTTCCATCATCCTGGTAAACACGAACATGACCAGCATCAGTACCATTTCCATCATTCCACCTTGCTCCTATTGCAACGATATCACCTGAATTGTTGTAAGATATGGCTCTTCCACTGGCATCAATTGTTGCTTCACCATCAATATCACCTCCTATTTGATCCCAATCTAATTGCAGCCCGCAACAACTACCATCGTCAATATCTGCTAATGGATCATAGTTAGTGGCAGTTGAATCTGTGCAGCCATAATTAGGACAAGTTATATTAGTTTGATAAACTGAAGCAGTAAGAGGAGTGTCTAATAATAAAGGGCAATAACAAGAATCTTCAATTAAGTATTTTTTTAACCAAGACAAAGCCATTCTCCCTACTTCTCCTTGTCCTCCTGAAGGGCTATTTGCAACCGTATGCCCTCCTAAGCTTATCTCATAAAGTAATTTATCAGTTGTGTTAGGAGTATAATTATAATGTACATTAGCGTGCATGTATGGAGGTGCTACTGCATCAATCTGTCCGCTAAAAAATAAAATAGGACTAGTATGATTTAATAAATTACTAGTTATTTGCTGAGAATCAATCCAGGGACATAAAGCAATTATTGCTTTAATAGTTGAATCCTCTACTGCTGATAATTGTGCTCCACCACCACCCATTGACCAACCTCCTAGAGCTACTCGATTTGTATCTAATTTATTAAACAATGGAGAATTTATTCTTGTGTTTTCAGCTTTTAAACTAATCAAAGCGTCTTGTAGAGCTTCTTTTCTTTCATTTACCAAGTCGAATATACTATTTGTTCCTATTGTCATACATACTATACCATGTGAAGCTAAAAAGGGACCCCAATTCTGAATACTTGATTGATAGTTGAAATAACCAGGAATGATTATAATGCTTGGCAATATATTTGCGGTATTTTGAGGATAATAAACAGTAGATCCAAAATAATCATTACCATTTCTTATTCCATCAGATTCAAGGTAGGTGGCAAAAGTATTTGTTCCATTATTTGTTGCTGAAAGTATTGTTACAGCACTACAATCTGTACTAGTTTGACTAAAAGAAAAAACAGGAATCAGCATTACATATAGAAAAATAGAAAATATTCTTTTCATATATCCATCCCAATATTCAGAGAGTTAGTGTTTGTTCCCAAAAAAATATCTAAAAAACGTATTTGATTACCATTTGCTGAACCAGTAAGTGCACTTGCTCTAAAACTTATAAATTGATTTACAAAATCAAGGCACTTATCATCTGCAGTTACACATTGATAATCAACACCTTGTGTCGATTTCTTTATTAGAGTTAATGATATAATCGATAATACTATCTTTAGTATTTTTTTCATAAAAATAAATTTTAAAAAAATAACGTGTATTTGTCGTAATACACTGGCTAAGATAATCAATTAATCAGATTATCAGACATATACAAACAGAAATAATCATGAGTAGTAGGATTACAATCATCAACATATTCCATGATATTCTAAGAAACTTGAATTTTGCAATTCAATATATAAGAAAATAAAAAAAATACTTAAGTTTTTAGAAGCTGATTGAAAACCAAATCATCAAAAAATATGATTTTAAAACATGACAACTAGAATAAATTTTGAAAGTTCCATTTTATTTTCTAGAAAAACAATTAAATTCCATAACATTGTGAAAAATTAAATATGTTATTTAATTCAATTGGCTTTGCAATATTTTTACCGATAATATTTATACTTTATTGGTTCGTTGCTAATAAAAATATAAAACTTCAAAATTTTCTTATAGTTGCTGCTAGCTATCTATTTTATGGTTGGTGGGATTGGAGATTTCTAAGTTTAATATTTTTCAGTACTGTAATTGACTTTCTAATTGGTAAAGGTTTAGAAAAAAATGAAAAACCATTAACTAGAAAATATTTACTCTGGATTAGTATATTAATAAATATCGGATTTTTAGGGTTTTTTAAATATTACAATTTCTTTATAGATAATTTCATGTATGCTTTCTCAACACTTGGAATTGAATTAAACTACCAATCTCTTAAAATTATTCTGCCAGTTGGAATTAGCTTCTATACATTTCAAACGCTAAGTTATACGATTGATGTTTATAAAAGAAAATTAAAACCAACATCAGAATTTATCACTTTTGCAGCCTTTGTAAGTTTCTTTCCTCAATTAGTAGCGGGGCCTATTGAAAGAGCCTCTAATCTGTTACCTCAATTCAAAAAGAATAGAAAATTTGATTACAATCAAGCTACAGATGGTATGAGACAAATTCTTTGGGGATTTTTTAAGAAAATTGTAATTGCTGATAATTGTGCAGAATATGCAAATTTAATTTTTAATAATTCTGCAGATTATGGAGGGAGCACATTAGTTTTAGGAGCTATATTTTTTGCTTTTCAAATTTATGGGGATTTCTCAGGGTATTCTGATATTGCTATCGGAACTGCTAAATTATTTGGGTTTAATTTAATGCAGAACTTTGCTTTCCCATACTTCTCAAGAGATATTGCAGAATTCTGGAGAAGATGGCACATTTCTTTATCAACATGGTTTAGAGATTACCTATACATACCATTAGGAGGAAGCAGAGGGACAAATTATCATAAAATTAGAAATGTATTTATTATATTCTTAGTAAGTGGGTTCTGGCATGGATCCAATTGGACTTTTATATTTTGGGGAGGGCTTAATGCAATTTATTTTATTCCGATAATGTTAATGAATAAAAACAGAACAAATCTTAACACGATAGCTCATAATAAATTACTTCCAAATGCTAATGAATTTATTTCAATGTTATTTACATTTAGTTTAACAGTATTTGCATGGATATTTTTCCGATCAGAAAATCTCAATCATGCATTTAATTATATTGGAACAATTTTATCAAATACATTATTTGCAATTCCTGAACTCAAATTAGAAAGCAAATTAATCATTACATTTTTATTGTTAATATTCTTTATAATTATAGAATGGATTGGGAGAGAATCAAAATATGCAATTGAAAATTTTATGAATAAATGGAAAATACATTATAGGTATATATTTTACTATATAATATTAATAACAATAATTTTCTTTACAGGCAAAAGTGAAGATTTTATCTACTTTCAATTTTAATTTATGACTAAGTTCTTTAAAAAAATAAGTATGTTTTTAATTGGAATAATAATAATATTCGTTATTAATTGGACTATAAATTATTTAATAATTGAAAATTCTGAGATTAATCTTAAATCATCTGAAATATTAATTATTGGAGATTCTCATCCAAAAAGATCAATTAACCCTTCTTTATTGAAAAATGGACAAAACATATCTCAAAGCTCAGAGCCCTATGTAATTACATACTGGAAATTAAAAGCAGTAATTAATATAATAAAACCTGATACAGTCTTAATTGGATTTGCTCCACATAACTTCTCTGATTTTAATGATTTAAAGTTTTATGACAAGAAATGGAGTTATGAAATGTTTGAAAGATCATATTTAATTCAAGAGTTTCAGTTTTTACCTGACACTTCTATTGATTACAATAGTTATTATACATTTATTTTTAAGAGGTTTTGTTTGTTTCCAAGAATGAAACATATGTATTATATAGGAAGTTATACTAGTTCGATTAAATCAAATATCTCAAATGCTAACAATACTATTAAAAGACATTATTACTTTAATAATGACACTTCAAGTGTCTCGCAACTTTCAATTAACTATTTAGATTCTATAATTAATTTGTGTCTCTCAAATGATGTTGTTCCAATACTAATAAACACACCAGTTCATAATACATATTACACTAAAATACCTAAAAATATTCAAGGACAATATATTATTGAGATGAATAAGTGGAATAATAAAGGTATTAAAGTGATTAATAATAATCCTACTCTTTACCCAGATACTTACTTCTTCAATTCTGATCATTTGAATAATATAGGCTCATCACATTTCACTACTACCCTTATAAAATTAATAAGAGAAAAAAATTAAACGTCATATCCAAATCGTTTCATCTCAGTTTTAATATTTATTGTAAAATAACTTAAATCAATTTCTGATAATTCATTTTTCCAATTACCAACTGACCTTGAAGATATAGGTTTTCTTAAATTCTGATGATGCGAATCTTCTTCAACCCCCATTTGATTAGCAGAAACTTTTGATTTGGAAATAGAATCATCTTTATTCAAATTTAAGAAATCAGTTATTCTAGATAGTTCATTTGTTGGTGACTCTACTAAATTTTCATATTTCACTAACAAAACATTAGTTCTTTCTAATAGGTAATAATAAGATTTTACAGAATCATGCCATTTCCAAATTCCATACCTAAAACTATCAAAACCTAAATATTTTCGATAAGATAAAGCAACATCTCTAGGATCACGCATTAAGAATATGTATTTAGCATCAGGAAATTCAGGATAGATATATTTAATGAAATTTGTATTTAATGGTGATTTATCTCCCCAAATTTTGCACTCTGGTTTAAATTTATCTTTATAAGTATTAAAGATATTATTAAATAAAAATGGAATATCTTTTCCTTTAAAATTTATATCTTCAATATCAATGTCCCACTTAATTGTTTTTTCAGTATCTGCAATTAAACTTTTAACATTTTCCACCCACCTTCTATTAGGCCAAAAGAAAAGTACATATCTTCTGATTATAGCATATGGCAATACAAATTGTTCAGGTGGAATAACAATCTGCTTATGTGCATTCAAAATGGTTGCTAGTAAAGTACTTCCATTTCTTCCTGAACCAATAATAAAAAAATGGGGCGTCTCTATCTTAGAAGGGCTTTTAGAAAAGAATCTAAATAACTGTACAATTGAAATTAGAAAATATTTATATTTTATTTTTTTATATAATGTTTTCATTGCTTATTTATATATTTTATATCTAAAATAGGACAACACATTCAGATCTAATTTTGAATTTATAAAAATTATCTCATCATTATTCATATCTTTTTTCCATAATTCATTCAGATAATAATCTTGATAATCATTAAAATTTTTATTATCATCCTTGGTGGATTCATCATAATTTTTAAACTTCTCTTTTAGAGGTAATTTTAATTTTTCAGAAATTGATATAATTACTTGATCTGGATTTTCCAATAACTCTTCATAAGTAAAAAGCAAACAATTAGAATAAGCACCTAATAAATCAATGTAAGACTTATTTTTAATATTCCATAAATCAATAGGTGAATTTAAAATTTTTTCTTTACAGTTGTCTCTATCAGTTAGAATCCAAACTTGTCGTAAAAAATCTAAAAATGTATTTGGTTTATTTGCTTTATAATGATAGGGCCTCTTATAAAGTGATAATAAGAAAGAATACGGATTTTTTGTTAAAGTGATGATGATTGGTTTATCTTTATAATTTAAAACTAGATTTCTATTAACGAAAGAATGTTTCCAACCTAAATTTCTTCTTCTGGTTAGCATAAAGAATAAATCTTTTGTCCATTCCCTAAATGTAAAAATACTACCTTTAGAAATAGTCCCTTTTAAAATTTCGACATCAAAATTATTCTCAATTAATTTTGCAAGATAATTAGTGCCTGTATTTCTTTCTCCAAATATTTTTACTTTTAATCTCATTGTACTTCTGATATCAATTCATTAAATAATAATCTTTGTCTATTCTCGACAGAAAAATTATCTATAATTCTTTTTCTTGCTTTTTGCTCCAAATTACTCAAATCTGAATTTAATGCCACATTTATTAAATTAAATAGCATTTCAGAATTTCTTTTTATCAATACAAAGCCTGAATTACCAACAATAGTTGGTAAAAAATTCACATCTGAAACAAGAGGAATGCATTCACATAGCATAGCTTCACAAAGTGCAACTCCAAATCCTTCTGTATTAGAAAGTTGCAGATAAAATTGTGATTGATTATATAACGTTTTTAATTCTTCAGGTTTTAATATTCCTTTACAAATTATATTTTCAGGAACATCATAGTCTTTAATATTTTCAATACCGGCTAAATAAAATATAGAGTTTGGAAATCTGCTAGCAACTTCAATAATTAAATCAACTCCTTTAATCTTAATTTTTTCTTTTCCTAATACAGTAACAAATGAGGTTTCATTTCTAATGATTTCATTATCCCTAACCCAATTTAAAATATTTAATCCATTATGAATTACTCTATAAGGTGTTTTTATATTTGATAAATGATAATTATATCCAAACTTTAGAGTTTTAGAAGAATAATAGTTATTCTCAGTATAAACCAGGGATTCACTAACAGGAAAAATAATGCTAGCCCATTGTAATGATTTTTTAGTTACAAAACTTAATAATGGATTCCTTAGGTTTCCATACTCTATTTCAGGAAAGGAGACACAATCAGTTCCATGAACAATAACAGCAACTTTCTTATTAAATATTTTACCCAATAATGATGGTAAAAAAGAACAATATCCTGCAAATGAAACAATAATAGTTTCAACCTTATACATATTGATCAATAAAAAGAAAAACTGATAAATAATATTAATTGGTAATAATAATTTTATTGACCAATTCTGATTTACTGTAATTAATTCAAAATCTTCAGACAGCAACTTAATATCTGTTTGAATAAAGGTATACAAACTTGGGTAAATAAATATTATCTTCTTTTTATACATTCTATTTTCTTTGACCAGTTCAAAGATAAACTCTAATTAATTAAAAACACTTAGCTTTTTCCTAAAATCAACAACTAATTTATTAATGTCTTCTGATAACTCTAAAGTTAATAATAAAGGAATAAAAATTGCAACTACAACAAAGGTTTTCCAAACAACATCCAAATATAAATTACCACTTAATGGTAAATAAAGACTAACACCATATATAGCTATTAGTATCAAAATCGTATAAAGAGTTTTTAATGAAAAAGGTTGTAAGTTCATTTTTAATTTAATCAAAATTAAACGAATGAGATTGAATAAAAGCACAGAAAGTGCAGTCGCCATAGCCGCTCCATTTATTCCATATTTTGGAATCAGCAAATAATTAGAAATTAGAGTAATCACAACTAAAATCAAATTAGTATATAAATCGTATTTATAATATTTCGAATTGATAATAATTGCACCATTTACTCCAGTAGCAACATTAAATAACTGTGCTAATCCTATACACAATACCACCCATTTTCCATGAGAGAATTTTTCAGGAAGTATGCTGAAAATTGCATCAATATTAATCCAAACACATAAAAAGAATAAACCCCCAATTATTAACTGATTAATAGAAGACTTAGAATAAATAGTTTGGATTTGTTTAAAATCTTGCTCCTCCCAAGCTTTTGCCAATAAAGGAACTGAAATAGAAATGATAGATTTCCCTGGCACCTTTATTACTGAACCAATATAAAAAGCTAAGGTATAAAATGCTACATGCTCCAAGCCTAATAAAGCTCCAATCATAATCATATCTAGTCGACTTACAAAGATTACAGATGCTCCTCCTATTAATACATAAAAACCATACACAACGATTTCCTTAATTTTTAAAGCTCCTAACGAAAGCTTGAAGTACAAGTTTCCTTTAATGAATTGGAGAATAAATAATAATAAAAATTTAAACAAAAATCCACATACATAAAGTTGTAAAAACGTAGTGAAATCAAAAAATTTGTAACCATGAAGAACTAGCAGGATTAAAGAATAGGATTTTAAAAATATTTCATTTAAAAAAATAGGGGTTGAAGCATCTAAATAGGACCGAGATATAGAAGTTAATACATCATAAAAACTAATGAAAAATACAAGTAAAAAAATGTAAAGGAAATTATCTTGCAAAAGTTGGCTTGCATTTAAAAGCACAAACAATTCTTCCTTAAACAACCAATAGCCTATACAAGAAAGTAAAAAACCAAACAAAGGAATAATCAAAATCAAAAAATACAACTGTCCTTTTTCTTTAATTGCAGGAAAAAAACGAATAAATGTTTTGGGAATTCCTAAGGAAGAAAACGTTCCTATTAAAGTAGCATAGGCAACTAAAATACTCAAAAGCCCCCAATGTTCAGGCTGATCATTAAATACATTAGGGTAAATTAAAATAGTGTTAACAGCCCCTATTGCCATACCAATATAGAAACTTATAGAATTCTTAATACTCTGATTTCTGATAATTCCCATTAGTTTAACGTATTTAAAAGATTTGCTAAATCATAAGTTAATTTTTCTCTTGAGAAACTTTCCATATTCTCAAAATCAAAATTATTTGGATTATTAAACAAATCTGAAATATCAATTTTTAAATTTGTATCATCATAAGAAAAATACTTTCCTCTGTTTGTATTTTCAATCAATCTTTCAGCATCACTGCTTAAAGGTCCGAAGGCTAAAATTGCTTTTTTTGCAGCAAAATATTCAAATATCTTACCCGGATAATTCCCTATTCCACTTTTAGAATTAAATAACAAAAGTAGTAATACATCAGCTTGATTGTACTGTTCTAAAACCTGTACATGAGATAAGTAACCTAACTGTTTAACTTTTCCTTTTAAACAAGAGTAAGATTCAATTTCAGCTAATACTTCAACATCAATATTTCCTGACAAATGAATTTTCAACTTAGCATTAAATTCAGCATTTTCTTCACATAAATCAGCTAATGCTTTCCATAAGTTTCTAGGATTTCTTAGGTGGTTCAACAAACCGTAATGTCCAATAATAAACTTGTCATTCGTTTTAGGTTTTAGCTCAAAATCAGTTGTATCATAACCATTGGTAATTAATTCCACTCTATTCCCACCTAGTCGTTTTAAATCTTCCACCCAAGTTTCACTTACGCTTAAAGTTACATCAGCTGTTTGTAAAACTTCTCTTTCTAAATCCTTATGCTTTTTCCTTGAAGAATTACTAAGCTGAAATTCATTCAATAAATCTAATTCACTCCAAGGATCACGGAAATCAGCAATCCATTTTAAGTTTGGCATTGCTTTTTTTAATCCTAATCCAATCAAATGCATAGAATGTGGAGGTCCTGTAGTTACAATATGATCAATATCTTCTTCTAGTATCTTTTTAAGCAATACTTTTATTGAAGGCTTTACCCAATATATTTTAGGATCAGGAATAAACACATTGCCTCTCACCCAATTTAAAACCTTATTTTTCAGTGATTTTTTATTAGTAATAACTCCAGCACTTTGGGATTTACTTCCTTTACCAAACAACTTATCTTTTAAAGCATAAGGCTCCCAAATTGGTGTTTTACAAATTTCAGCTTCAGGAGGAATATCATTTAGCAAAGCTTGATCCTTAACTTCAAAATAAGGATTTTCAGGAGTATAAATAATTGGTTGCCAATTGTATTTTGGTAAGTACTTAGTAAATTTTAACCATCTCTGCACTCCTGAACCTCCAGCTGGCGGCCAATAGTAAGTAATGATTAATACTTTCTTCACTATGACTTTAATTCCTTAACCGAAACAAAAGCAAGTAGTAATAATAATATAACAGAAGATGCTAAAGCAATCCGTTCAGACACATGATAAACAGCAGGCTCAAACTTAAACTCAACAACATGATTTCCTGCAGGTATTTTCATTCCTCTTAGTACATAATTCGCTCTGAAGTGTGGTTTTAATTCTCCATCTACATAAGCATTCCACCCTTTATCATAATAGATTTCTGAGAATATGGCTATTCCCTCTTTTGTTGTAGTAGAATTATATTTTAAATAATTTGGCTTATATTCAGTTAAAACAATACTTGCCTCAGTATTATCAAGTCCAACAATCATTTGCTCATTAAATCTAGTATCAACAATCGCTGTATTTTCAGGGTTAAATCCATCTAATGTAATAATTTCAGCATCAGCATTCGCAACTATATTAATTTCGTTTACAAACCATGCATTGCCCATTGCTTCAGGATTTTGTTGTGCCTGACCTTTTGGGGTAATAAAATACTTGGTATTTAACATATTCAATACTGCCATATTTCCTTTTGCAATATGATTTTCAATCAACTCTTGATAACGCTTTAACTTAGCGCCATGGTACCCTCCAATTGATTTATGAAAGTAGGAAGTACTTGCATCATTAAAAGTGCTAACGCTCTGATTATACACTCTAAAGTTCGGATCGGTATCTCTTAAAATCTGTTGATCAGCAGCAGTTGCTTGATAAGGAACCTCAACATTCCTCTTTCTTGCGAAATTATCATCATTTAAATAACGCTTATTAACTGTCCACATATCAGCTAAGACCAAAACCCCAACAATAAGAATAACATAATTGCTTCTGATTTTATTCTTTAAGAACATCCACATAGTTCCAAAAGTAAGTGTGATGAAAGTAAAGGAACGCCAAGCATCAGCACTTAACAACCCTGCTCTATCGGATTGCAAAGCATTAATTGGCCAACCATTTTTAGCTAAGCTAGCATCTTGCCCACCAACAAAATCAAAAAATAAATTGGGTATTAAAGCAAAAACTAGTGTTAAACCTCCTACAATATAAAAAGCCAATTGCAAAGGTTTTTTCTTCTCATTTTCTGGTGCTTCAGTAGTTAGAAATTTATTCAAGGCTACAAAACCTAAAAGGGGTAAAGTAAATTCTGCAATTACCAATATCATAGATACCGCTCGAAACTTATCATAACCAGGGAAATAGTCCAAAAATAAATCAGTAAGAGGCATGAAATTTTTTCCCCAAGCCAGCATAATAGACATAATAGTAGCTAATAAAATCCAAACTCTCATTTCTGATTTCACAAATAATAAACCAAAAATAAAAAGGAACATAACTATTGAACCAGCATAAGTAGGTCCGGAAGTAAAAGGTTGGGTGCCCCAATAAAGTGGTAATTGCTTAATAATCTGCTTGGCATTAGGGGCTCTTTTTATTGCCTTATAAGTTTCAGAATCAGTAGTTAACTCTCCTTGTGATGCGCCTCCATAAAAATTAGGAATAAGTAAAGTAAATGTTTCAGCAACACCATAACTCCATGAAGTAGCATAATCCTTATCCAAACCTGAAGTTTTATTATCTAAATTATTAGTTAATTCTGACTTCCCTCTTGTACTTTCAGTACCATATTCCATAGTTGTACTTAAGCGAG
>Ga0308011_10001172_pt1 | contig 12283 bp, 10 predicted proteins | sample Neamet177_FD_203144 | JGI IMG/M metagenome (GOLD analysis project Ga0308011, IMG submission 203144) | Marine microbial communities from water near the shore, Antarctic Ocean - #177 | ecosystem: Environmental > Aquatic > Marine > Unclassified | place: Southern Ocean | collected 2014-07-25
AAATATTAACCGCCTTATGAATTAAGGCAACTTTCTTATATTTAGTTTCATTAATCTCAAAGTAATCATACATTCTTCTTAATGAAGAACCAATACCATCAATACTCATATTAGACTTTTCAGCAATAAAGAAAAGATAGCCACACCTAAAGGTTCGCTATGACAGATGAATAGGAAAGGTAGCCACAATTTTTTCAAAAGTTCGCTATGACAGAAAATAAGAAGCCCCACCAAATTGGTAGGGCTTCTTTATATACTAATAATACTGTTTTTTTATAAACCCAAAGTTTTTTTCACATCACCACCCATAAGGTGTTCAGTTGGATTTTCCAAACATTCTTTTACCCTAACTAAGAAACCAACCGATTCTCTACCGTCAATAACCCTATGATCATAAGAAAGGGCTACATACATAATTGGTCTAATCTTTACCTCACCATTAACCGCCATTGGACGTTCCACAATATTATGCATTCCTAAAATTGCTGATTGTGGAGGATTAATAATAGGAGTAGAAAGCATAGAACCAAACACACCTCCATTAGTAATGGTAAAAGTACCGCCTAACATTTCGTTAATCGTAATTTTTCCGTCTCTGGCTTTAATTGCCAAAGTTTTAATTCCTGATTCTATCTCTTGGAAGTTCATCAATTCTGCATTCCTAACTACAGGAACCATCAATCCTTTTGGTGCACTTACTGCAATACCAATATCGGCATAATTATGATGGATCACTTCATTCCCATCAATCATTGCGTTCACATCCTTAAACTCTTGCAAAGCAGTAGTAACCGCCTTAGTAAAGAAAGACATAAAGCCTAAACCAACTCCATATTTCTCCTTAAATTGTTCTTTATATTCTTTTCTGATGTCGAAAATAGCAGTCATATCTACTTCATTAAAAGTAGTAAGCATTGCTGTTTCGTTTTTAACAGCAACCAATCTGCTTGCAATTTTTCTTCTGAGTGAGGACATCTTTTTACGAGAAGTTCCTCTTGGTCCTTCAGTGCTACTGCCTTGTATCGCTCCTAGCACATCACTTTTAGTGATTTTTCCTGCCTCACCTGTTCCTTTCAATTCCTTTGCCGAAATATCCATATCACTAATCATAGCAGATGCTAATGGAGTTGCTTTTGCTCCTCCTAAATCTGCAGATTTTGAAGCTGATTTTGGAGTTGCTACCGCTTCTTCCTTAGCAGGCTTTACCTTTGCTTCTCCTTTTGCAGAAGTATCAATAATACATACAATATCGCCTACTGCAACTGTTTCGCCATCACCTACAATAATTTTGATAGTTCCACTTTCTTCAGCTGGCAATTCTAAAGTTGCTTTATCAGAATCTATCTCTGCAATAGATTGGTCTTTTTCTACATAATCACCATCTTCAACTAGCCATTCTGCAATTTCTACTTCTGATATTGATTCTCCCGGACTTGGGACTCTCATTTCTAATAACATGTCTTATTTTTTAAAAACTTTATTAATTAATTCGTTTTGTTCTGCTGCTGAAGTTTTACTAGAACCACTTGCTGTTGCTGCTGAAGCTTCTCTTGCAATAACATCAATTCCATAACTTCTCAGTTCAGTTAAGATGAAAGTCCAAGCTCCCATATTTTCTGGTTCTTCCTGTACCCAAACTACTTCTTTAGCCTTGTATTTTTCAATCAGTTCTTTTATCCTTTGCTTATCCAAAGGGAATAACTGTTCCACCCTAACTAAAGCTACATTTTCTGCTGCTTGCTCCTCTCTTCTACTCAATAGCTCATAGTAGATTTTTCCACTACACAATACTAATTTATCCACTGATTTTGGGTTGATTGAATCGTCAATAATTCCTTCAAATTTCCCATTAGCTAAATCCGAAATAGAAGATACACATTTAGGATGCCTAAGCAAACTCTTAGGTGTAAATACCACCAATGGTTTTCGATAATCTCTCTTCAGTTGCCTTCTCATCACATGATAAAAATTAGCTGGAGTGGTACAATTCACAATCTGCATATTGTACTTAGCACACATTTGCAAATAGCGTTCCAATCGTGCAGAAGAATGTTCAGCTCCTTGCCCTTCATATCCGTGAGGCAATAGCATTACTAGGCCACTCATCACCTTCCATTTGTCCTCTGCACAGGAAATAAACTGATCCAACATAATTTGAGCTCCATTGGAGAAATCTCCAAATTGTGCTTCCCAAATGGTTAATGTATTTGGCAAAGTTATGGAATAGCCATAATCAAAACCAAGCACCCCATATTCTGAAAGTAAGGAATTATACGCCTCAAAATTGGCAGTTGTACTTATGCTGTTTAACGGACAAACCTCCTCTTCCGATTGTTCTACTTTAAGGATGGCGTGCCTATGTGAAAAAGTTCCTCTTTCCACATCTTGTCCACTCAACCTAATGTCATGTCCTTCATCCAAAAGTGTAGCATAGGCCAATAATTCACCCATTGCCCAATCCAATTTATCGGTTTGTTCCACCATCTTTTTTCGGTCGGCAAGTAGTTTCCTGGTCTTTTTGAAAAGTTTCTCAGCCTCAGGGATATTGTACAAATACTTTGCCAATTCCTTTAGTTTATCGCTTGCAATATTTGTTGCGTTCGATCCCTTAAAATCAGGGATAAAATTTCTTTTTATTTCACTCCATTCCTCTTTTAAGAAACGCGTGATTTTCGCTTTCTTTATTTCTTTTGCTTCATCAAATCTATCTTGCAATAAGGATTGGAAATCTTGTTCTGAACCTTTTAAAACTGTTGAATCTAACACTCCTTCACTCATCAATTTCTCCTTGTAAATTTCTCTAGGATTAGGATGTTTCGAAATTGCTTCATACAATTTTGGTTGTGTAAATCTTGGCTCATCTCCTTCATTGTGTCCGTATTTTCGGTAACACAATAAATCAATAAATACATCCTTCCCAAATTTTTGTCGATATTCTACAGCCAATTGCAAAGCGTGTACAACTGCCTCTACATCATCTCCATTTACATGCAGTACTGGCGACAAAGTGACTTTTGCAACATCCGTACAATAAGTACTTGACCTAGCATCCAAATAATTAGTAGTAAACCCAACCTGATTATTTACTGCAATATGAATTGTTCCTCCTGTTTTGTATCCATCTAACTGAGCCATTTGGATAACTTCATACACCACTCCTTGCCCAGCTAATGCTGCATCACCATGCAATAGAATTGGTAATATTTTTTTTGCATCACCACCATACTTACTGTCCAATTTTGCTCTAGTAATCCCCTCAACAACTGGGTCAACTGCCTCTAGGTGAGATGGGTTAGGTGTTAAATTTAATTTGATGTTATTTCCGTTATGACATTTCTGCATGGAAGTAAACCCTAAATGGTACTTTACATCCCCAGAAATATTATCATCTTCATATAATTTACCTTGAAACTCTGAAAAAATCTCTTTGTAAGTCTTGTTGAAAATATTAGCCAACACATTCAACCTTCCTCTGTGCGACATTCCTACAACAAATTCCTCCACACCTAAACCTGAACTGTGTTCAACTAAAGCATCCAAAGCAGGAATTAAGGATTCTGCCCCTTCTAATGAAAATCGTTTTTGACCAACAAATTTCTTGTGTAAGAAATTCTCAAAAGCAACTGCCTGATTTAATTTATGAAGAATATGTTTTTTTTGTTTTGCTCCAAATTTTGGTGTATTTGAATTTTTATGCAAGCGGTTTTTAATCCAATCTATCTCCTTAGGATCACGAACATACATGTACTCAACACCAATTGATTGGCAGTACACTTTTTCCAAATGTGCAATAATCACCTTTAAGGTTGAAGGGCCAATACCTACTTGTTCACCCGCTTGAAACTCTACTTCTAAGTCTGCTTCTTCCAAACCAAAATTCTTGTACTCAAGTGTAGGTGTATATTTTCTTCTTTCTCGTACAGGATTAGTTTTGGTAAACAAATGCCCACTTTTTCTGTACGCATCAATAAGGTTAATTACCTTAAATTCTTTTTGGAAAATTTGTGGAATATCTTCTTCAGAGTATACTTCTTTTGCAAAGTCAAAACCTTGAAAAAAGCTACTCCATTCTTCTTCTATACTCTGAGGGTCTTGTATGAATTTATCATACATCTGCTCAATCATTCCTGTGTGTAGGGCTCCTAAAAAGGAAAACTTATCCATTATTTATTGCTAAATTTAGTATGCAAAATTATCTAATTTTATTCATATAAGGTGCTAAATACTACTGATTTTAAGGGTTTGAGTAATAATTTTTAATTATCACCTTTTCAAGTTCCCTTTTCACTATCAATTCAGCTAGTAATTCTGAAAAAGTAAGTGTTGAATTTTTCATTTCATCTTGTACTTTTTCTTCTGATAAATCAATGCGATACAGTAAGTTTATGATGCGTTTTGGGTCCTGCTCATTTAGTGAATTTACTAGCGAAGAAGCAAAAGAAAATAATTGCTTATAATCTTGAACAGGTTTGTCAATGTCAAAATTTACACCTACACTCAAAAAGTCTTTTTCTAATTGTGTAGTGGTATCGCTAAGGAAATGGTTGGCCTTAATTTTAGCATTAACAGTTGCTAAATCCATTAAGAAACCCTATCCAACAATAGTGATGAAAAATCTAGCAAAGGGGCTTTATTATCCGATTCTATTTCCTGTAAATGATGCATAGCCTTTGTATGGTATTCCTTCATCAAGGCTGAAGTTAACTGATGAATATCCAAAGCCGTAAAAATTGATTTTACCGCTTCAACTTTCGTTTCAGAAGTATTGGTAGTCGAAAAATATTTAATCAAATCAGCCTTTTGATCTTCATTGGCAAGTGACAAAGCTTTTAAATACAAATAGGTTTTTTTGTTTGCCATAATATCACCTCCCACTTGTTTACCAAATGTTTCTGGGTTTCCAAAGGCATCCAATAAATCATCCTTTAACTGAAAGGCAATTCCCATGTTTTTACCAAAAGCATACAAATGGTTTTGCTCTTCTATTGTCGCTCTTGCTGTAATCCCTCCAATCTGCAAAGCAGCACCTAACAATACAGCCGTTTTGTACTCAATCATCTTTAGGTAATCCTCAATACTTACATCCGATTGCGTTTCAAAATCCATATCCCATTGTTGGCCTTCACACACCTCAATTGCCGCTTTACTAAACACGACTAGCACTTGCTTTATAATGGATTGATCCACAGCTGACATTAACTGATACGCTTGCACCAACATAGTATCTCCCGAAAGAATTGCTACATTATTGTTCCACTTTTCGTGTACCGTTTGTTGTCCTCTTCTCAAAGGGGCGTTATCCATAATATCATCATGCAAAAGCGTAAAATTATGAAAGACTTCAATTGCCAAAGCTGGTGAGATTGCTTTTTCAATATTCTTATTGAATAACTGATGAGCCATTAGTACTAAAATTGGGCGCATACGCTTCCCTCCCAAACCAAGAATATAATCAATCGGCTCATACAATAATGATGGGTTTTTAGGATATTCAATTTTACCCAGTTCATTACTAATTACCACACTTAATTCTTGAATTGATTTCATTATTTTTTCATTAAATTAATAAGATACTCCCCATATCCACTTTTTCTAAGTGGCTCTGCAACTGCTAAAAGTTGTTCTTCATTAATATAACCCATACGGTAAGCCGCCTCTTCAATACAACCAATTTTTCTTCCTTGTCTCTCTTCAATTACTTGCACATATTGGTTTGCTTGCATTAAGGACTGAAAAGTACCTGTATCCAACCATGCAGTACCTCTTCCTAATACTCTAACATCTAACTCTCCCCTTCTTAAATATTCCTTATTTACATCTGTAATTTCGTACTCTCCTCTTGCAGAAGGTTTAATATTTTTTGCAATTTCTACCACTGAATTATCGTAATAATAAAGTCCTGGAACTGCATAATTTGATTTCGGATTTTCAGGCTTCTCTTCCAAAGAGAGTGCTTTAAAATTCTCATCAAAATCAACCACACCATAGCGTTCAGGGTCATTAACATGATATCCGAAAACAATCCCTCCATCAACATCTCGGCAAGAAGTAAGAGTGTCTATTTTCATCTGAAAAATATTATCTCCCAAGACTAAACACACTTTATCATCACCAATAAATTCCTCTCCCAATACAAATGCTTGCGCCAATCCGTTAGGCACTTCTTGCACAATATATTCAAATCGACATCCTAAACTACTACCATCACCTAACAGTTTTTTAAACAGTGGTAAATCATGTGGAGTTGAGATGATTAATATTTCATTTATCCCAGAATACAACAAAGTGGATAGCGGATAATAAATCATTGGCTTGTCATAAATAGGCATCATCTGCTTACTCATTGCCAATGTAAGTGGGTGTAGGCGAGTTCCCGACCCTCCTGCTAAAATTATTCCTTTCATTTTTTTTCTTTTCGTTTTACTTTAAGTTCTGCTAATTCTACATCTTCTTCTTCATCAAAGATGTCAATTAAAGGTTCGTTAAAGGATTCAGTTGTAATTGATTTTTCCAAAGAAAGTAACAAGGCCGGCAACAACAACAAATTTGCCAACATTGCTAAAAGCAAAGTGATTGAAACCAATAAACCTAAAGCTATTGTCCCTCCAAAATCGGAGGCTATAAAGATAAAGAAACCAAAGAATAAAACAACTGAAGTATAAAACATACTTACTCCTGTCTCTTTAAGGGCTGCTAAAACTGATTTTTTAATATGCCAATTATTGGCCACTAACTCTTGTCGGTACTTAGCTAAAAAGTGAATTGTATCATCCACCGAAATACCAAAAGCAATACTAAACACTAGGATTGTAGACGGCTTTAACGCTACCCCAAAATAACCCATAATAGCACCCGTAAGCAATAGTGGAATTAGGTTTGGCACGATTGAAACCACCACCATTCTGAAAGAAGTAAACATCCAAGCCATAAATATTGAAATGAGAATAATCACCAATAATAAACTAAAAATCAAATTCTTAATCAGGTATTTTGTTCCATTTAAAAATACAATACTTGTTCCTGTAACGGTAACATCATATTTTTCACTATCAAAAATAGCTTCAATCTTAGGCAGTAAGTCTTTAAAAATACTATCCATTTTTGAAGTACTAATATCCGCTATTCTTAAACTTATCCTAGCCTCTCTTTTATCTTCATCCATCAATGAATTCCCTCCAACTACATTCTCCCAACTATTGGAAAGGTAGGACATCAATATTCTTTGTTCTTGGCTATTTGGCAAAGAATAATAATCCGTATCTCCATTGTAAAAAGTTTGTTTGCTGTACTTTACAAAATCAATATACGAACTTGGTTTTGAAAATTCCTTATAGCCTTCCAGCACATTGGATAATTTTTCAATCTTCTTTAAATTATAGGATTTTAATAATCCATTTTTCTTTTTGGTATCAATAATTACCTCTAGTGGCATTACCCCTCCAAAAGTATTTTCAAAGAATTTTAAATCCTGAAATAACTGCCCATCTTTAGGCAAGTCATCCGTTAAATTCCCTGTCGTTTTCACTAGGGAAATCCCATAAGCACCAATAAGCCCCAAGACTATGGTGACAATGTAAATCATTTTTCTTTTGTACTGTACTAAGTGAATTAAAAACGCAACAATTTTCAATACCCACTGTTGATCCAAGTGCTTTGTGTGTCGTTTTTTAGGTGCACTAGCAAAGCTGAAAAAGATAGGAATAATAAGAATAGATAATAGAAAAATAAACAAGATATTTAAGGAAGCAATAACTCCAAACTCTTGTAAAGTTTGACTTTTAGTAAGTGCAAATGCCGCAAAACCTGAAGCAGTTGTAATGTTCGTCAGTAAAGTAATATTCCCTATCTTGAGTACCATTCTCTTTAAAGCAAGCACTTTATTTTTATGTTGTTTAAATTCATTATGGAATTTATTAATCAGGAAAATGCAATTAGGAATGCCGATAACAATAAGTACTGGCGGTACTAAAGCCATCAAAATTGATATCTCATAATCAAACAAAGCCATAGTTCCAAAAGCCCAAATAACACCTACAATCACAACAATCATTGAGGCAATTGCAGCCTTGAACGATCGGAAAAATAAGTATAAAATACAAGAGGTAATAAACAAAGTAAGGATGATGAAAATTGACATTTCATTCTTAACTTTTATGGAATCAACCGTTCGAATATAAGGCAAACCAGAATAATGAATTGGTGCATTATACTTTTGTGCATAAGCATCAGTAATCGCTTTAATTGAAAAGATTAAATCCGCTCTTTCAGGCGTTAAAATAATATCATTATTTAGCTTTATCATTAAAGCTGTAGCGTGATTTTTTTCGTTCATCAACAGCCCTTTGTAAAAAGGTTGTGATAAAAATAAATCAAAAGCTGAATCTAATTCCTGTTGTGTGGTAATCTGAGAATCATACCAAGGCTGAGTATAGAACTTTTTTTCAGTTGTATCTTTCTGTAAAAGAGGAAGTTCTGTAATGGAAACAACTTGCTCTACTCCTGCAATATTTTTTATTTCATTACTTACTTCAATCCAATCCTGAAAATGTGCTAGTTCCTGAATATTAGCATCTTCAATCGCAATTGCTAAAACATTTTGTTTGCTATATTTTTCTTTAAAATTGGTATAATCCAAATACACCTGATGATCTTCTGGCAATATTTTAACCATTGAATACGACAAACGAACTCCAATTGCAGAATACAACATAAAGGCAGTTACCCCTGCAATTACAAGAATAAAAAAGACTCTATACCTAATGATTAATCTGGAAAGCAAATTCCACATACTAAAAATAATTTGTGCTAAAATACTTCAATTTAGAAGGATATAGCTGAATTATATCAATAAAAAAAAGGGGCTTATCGCCCCTTTTATCTTTTTATTTTCCCCTGCTTAAACCGTCATAACTTCTGCTTCTTTTGCAGTATAAACAACATCAATCTTAGCAGAATATGAATTTGTTAAATCCTGAATAGAAGCCTCAGCATCTCTAACGACATCTTCTGATAAGCCATCTTTACCTAATTTTTTAATTTCGTCATTCGCTTTTTGTCTGATATTTCTAATACTTACTTTAGCATTTTCTATTTCAGATTTTACTTGCTTAACTAAATCTTTTCTTCTATCTTCTGTTAAAGGCGGTATGCTAATAATAATTCGTTCTCCATTATTAGAAGGATTAAACCCAAGATTTGCATCTGAAATTGCTTTTTCTATTTCAGTAATTAAAGTTTTATCAAATGGCTGTATTGAAATTGTTTGTGCGTCAGGAGTAGAAACATTAGCTGCTTGAGCTAATGGAGTCATTGCCCCATAATAATCTACCATTACCATTCTTAACATTTGAGGGTTTGCTTTTCCTGCTCTAATTTTAGATAATACTTGATCTAAATGCATAATTGCTTCTTGCATTTGTTCTTTAGCAACATCTAAATGGAAATTTACTTCTTCAGTCATAATAATTTATTTATTGTTCAACCTTTATTTAAAAATTAACGAGTGTCCCTACATTTTCACCCTTACAAATCTTAGCTAAGTTACCTTCAATATTCATGTTGAATACCTTAATTGGCAAGTTATTTTCTTGACAAAGAGTAAAAGCTGTTAAATCCATAATACTTAATTTCTTTTGAAAAACTTCATCAAAAGTAATCGTATCATATTTAGTCGCATTAGCGTCCTTTTCAGGGTCGGCAGTATAAATTCCATCTACTCTTGTTCCTTTTAAGATAACATCCGCCTCAATTTCAATAGCACGCAAAGTGGCTGCAGTATCGGTAGTAAAGTAAGGGTTTCCTGTACCTCCACCAAAAATAACTACTCGTCCTTTTTGCAAATGACGCATTGCTTTTCTTCTGATGTATGGCTCGGCAACTTGCTCCATTCTTATGGCAGTAAGCAACCTGGTTTCAATATCTATCGATTCCAAAGCGGATTGTAAAGCCATTCCATTTATAATAGTTGCCAGCATACCCATATGGTCACCCTGCACTCTATCAAAACCTGCTCCTTCCGACTGTATTCCTCTGTAGATATTTCCTCCACCAATCACAATTGCAAGCTCTATTCCTTGCTCAACAATCGTTTGAATTTCATTTGCATAAGTACTTAAAACCTTGGAATCGATACCATATTCTCCATCACCCATTAAAGCTTCACCGCTTAATTTTAAAAGAATTCTTTTATATTGCATAATCGTGTTAAAAATTTCTCAAAGATAGGAAATTACACACAAGCAAAGGAAACTGAAGAATGGATTTTTATAAATAAAAAAAGCCACCCTAAAAGGATGGCTTTTTATTTATTTTGAAATGAAAGATTAACCTAAGGCTACTCTTTTAAAAGTACTTACTTCAACATCACCAAACGACTTAATGTGTTCAGCAACATTTTTACTTTCGTCTTTAATGAAGTTTTGGTCCAATAAACATTGTTCTTGATCCAAAGTTGTGTTATCAGAAATGAAACGTGTTATTTTTCCAGGAACAATTCTATCCCAAATTTGCACTGGTTTTCCTTCTGCTTTTAATTCAGCTTCAATTCCTGCTTTAGCTTCAGCCATTATAGCATCACTTAATTGAGACATAGAAATGTATTGAGGAACATTCTTCAATGTTTTTCCTAATCTTCCTAATTCAATATTTTCTTTTTCGATAACTGCAATTCTTGCTTCAGTTTCATTAGCAACAAATTCTGATTCAAAATCTTTATAAGACAAAGTAGAAGCTCCCATAGATGCAACTTGCATAGCTAAATCTTTAGATAGCTCCTCTGCATTATCAACTACATTATTTAAACCAACTAAGACAGAGATTTTAGAACCATGAGTATAAGTACCAACAAAGGCAGCTTCAACTCTTTCAAATCCTGAGATTTCAAGTTTTTCACCAATTACACCAGTTTGTTCTGTTAATTTATCAGCAACAGTCATTCCTCCAAAATCAGCAGCTAAAAATGCATCTTTATCAGCATAGTTTAAAGCAATATCAGCAAAATCACTTGCCAAAGTTTTGAATGAATCGTTAATTGCAACAAAATCAGTTTCACAAGCTAAAACGATAGCAACTCCTGCAGTATTATCAGCATTCATTTTAGTAATTGCAATTCCTTCACTTGCCTCTCTATCAGCACGCTTTGCAGCAACTTTTTGTCCTTTTTTTCTTAGTACAGTAATTGCAGCCTCAAAATCGCCATTAGCTTCCACTAATGCATTTTTACAATCCATCATTCCTGCACCTGTTTGCTTTCTTAATTTGGCTACATCAGCCGCTTTAATTGCTCCCATTATTCTTTTCTAAAAAAATTAATATTATTTTTCTTCTTGCTTTTCAGCAGCTTTCTCAATAGTTTTTTCAGCTATTTGCTTAGCTTTTTCCTTCTTCTCATCTGCTTTTTTATCTTGGTCAGCATTTCTTTCTTCAAGTCCTTCAGCAATTGCTTTACTTACAATTGCTAAAATACACTCAATTGATTTTGAAGCATCATCATTAGAAGGAATAGGGAAACTAACCTGTGTAGGGTTAGTGTTTGTATCATTCATTGCGAATGAACGGATAGCTAATTTATTAGCTTCAGCCAATGCAATGTGTTCTTTGTTTGTATCAACAATAAAAATAGCCTCAGGCATTCTTGTCATTTTCACAATAGAACCTAAATTTAAATCTAGTTTAGCTCTTTGTCTGTCAATTTGCAATCTTTCTCTTTTTGATAATGAATCGAATGTACCATTCTCTTTCATTTTATCAATCGTTTGCATTTTTTTGATAGACTTACGGATAGTAGCAAAGTTGGTTAACAATCCACCAGGCCATCTTTCAGTAATAAAAGGCATACTTAAAGCTTCAGCAGTTTCAGCAACTATACCTTTAGCTTGTTTTTTTGTAGCAACAAATAAAATCTTTTTTCCTGATTTTGCAATTTGTTTCATTGCAGCAGCAGCATCCTCTACCATTGCTACAGTTTTATTCAAATCAATGATATGAATCCCATTTTTCTCCATAAATACATAAGGAGCCATTGCTGGGTTGTACTTTTTCTTAAGGTGGCCGAAATGTACACCTGCTTCTAATAATTCTTTGAAATTTGTTCTCATGTTTACTTTCTTGTTTTCGTTAAGCAACTGCTCGGTAGAAGTTATTCACTTGTCCGAGCAATTTAGATGCTAAACATTTATTAATAAATTGTGTTGTTCTATCTTTTAACCCACTGGAATTTCTTCCTTGCTTTTTTCTGACCAGGTTTTTTACGCTCTACAACTCTTGAATCTCTTGTAAGCATTCC
>Ga0308011_10001173_pt1 | contig 12260 bp, 12 predicted proteins | sample Neamet177_FD_203144 | JGI IMG/M metagenome (GOLD analysis project Ga0308011, IMG submission 203144) | Marine microbial communities from water near the shore, Antarctic Ocean - #177 | ecosystem: Environmental > Aquatic > Marine > Unclassified | place: Southern Ocean | collected 2014-07-25
GGTTGTATTATTGTAATAATTATTTACAACTGTAGTATTATTGACTACTGTAGTGTTAGTTTCGGCATCCACAGTTCCTTCAACTTCTCCAACAGTATTATCCATACATCCAGACAAAGGCAATAAAACAACAAGCAGCAGTACAAAAATTTGGTCATTTCGCATGGTTAGCCCTTGACCTGTGCAAGATTAAACCATTCCCCCGTCTAATCGCTTTAGGATGGGTTCAGAGGGACTATCCTAATACCCATTGCTCAAGTGTTGACAAATCAAAGGGGTTGCAGTCGGTCGGTGCAGACGCTAGCGATGCAACTACCGGTGTTTTGAAGGGGGACTACTTTCAAATATTATCGACCAATTTATTCTAATTGCAGAGCATTCAAATAAAATCTCAAATGCTACACTTCTTACAGACTGTCTTGTGTAGTTTCAATCGTTCGTATGCTAAAGTCAAAACACCAAAAATCCAAATATAGATTAAAGCCACAAGGGGGCCACCGGTGAAAAAGAACAGTACAGAAATACAAATTACGATAAACACCTTTAACGCAATAGATATCGTTAACAAAGTGATTCTTTTCAAAGAAAAGTTTGTTGAGCAGGTAGCGCATTGATATCCAGAGATGATGCCCAAAAGGCATCGAGTACATCGTGATTGACTTTCTCTTATCCCCCGTTTGTCACACATTGAGCATTGTTTTACAGCAGGAGGGTCCCATTGAGTGGTGATTATTGCGAAGATAATGACGAGAAACAACAGGATCCCCACAAGGAGCATCTCATACAGCATGAATCACGCTTGCCGCTAACACCTATTATGCTTGTTAGAGTGTTTGGTATGACTTGGTAGTCTCTATCTCAGATCGTAATTTTCAATCTTCAAACAAAGCGGTTCCGATAAGTTACGGGAGTTTTCTCAAACCCCTCAATACACTATCAAGGAGGCGTACCATGGGTGAGCAGCGTGCCTTTCATTGAATCATCAGCCCAAGGCTGGCAGCGGTGGCGCCCAAGATCCGTTCTTTCGGCCATGATCGAGCACGTGCCAATACAATGTTGCTAGGTCCACATCAGGATCTTCAACGGCTTCATCAAGTGCTGAAACCGAAAGTAAAGTCGGAGTTTTCTTCCATGCGCCTTTCGCGATGAGCCAGAGGGGAAACAAGCTCAATGCTGGCCCATTGACCGGCAACGTGAGCCGAGTGGCCCAAGCGCGTTCGACGACGCCAGCCTTGCTCATGGCCGAAGCGACATCAGCCCACGAGTTGCCCTTTCCAGCTTTCTTTTGAACCAACCACGACGGGTTGACAGAGGAATCAACGGTGTACTTTTGCTCCGCCAGAACTTCTGCCATCCAGGGGGCGATGTAGCCTGCTGGTGCCCTAAACCATGGGCGGAAGCGATCACCACAAGCATGTTGAAGAATTTCAGTTGCCTGACGCAGTGCTTGAGAAAATCCATCCTTGTCTTCTGGCCATGCCGACCATGAGCGATGTGTCAGTCCGTGGCAACCAACGGTGAGTCGGTCGCCAAAGGTTTCCAAAGCGTTGTCAAGCCAGCCTTTGAACGCCACATCGGTGCACAAATCGGCAATGATGAACAAGGTCACAGGCTGCTGGTGTGAGGACAGCCAGCGTTCGAAACCTTTCAGGCCAGCCATGTAAGGTTCTGAAAGAGCGTTGCTTAGGACGGGCTTGGTGCTTCGTGTGGGGTGGCCTTGGGCGCTTGGAACATGACGATGGTCGTCAAAATCAACGGTTAACCACGTCCGCTTCACGCACTTCCACCTCGGGGTAAATCGATGATGTGAAGCCGGTGCGGTACCGTGCGTTCACCGATTTCAATCCCGATGAATTCTTCGATGGTTTCGCCTTGCCAGGCTTCACAAATGCGTGTAGCCGTCGCCAATCCGGCGGTGTTGTGAGGGTGGACGGTGATTTCGATGCGGTGGAATTCTTCTTGCGCTTGGGCCCGTTCTTCAAGCCACGAGAAGATCCGATTGGCTGACATGATGGCGATGCCCTGTCGCTGGAACGAAGGGCGCACCCAGTACCCGAGGTTGTACGATGAGCCAACCAATTGCAGTTCATCACCCAGGCCGACAAGGCCAACAAAGGCGTTGTTGTCTTCTTTGCACACCCACCAAAAGTGCAGCCGGTCCGCTCCTGCTTGGCTTTCAACATCAAACAGCATGTCGCTCAATTGGCCTTGAACATTGAATGAAGCATCAAGCCATGGAAGGGCTGTTCGAGCGGCAGTTGGGTCTTCGTTATACGCTTCAAAAAGAGCAGGTAGAATCGATTTACTGACCGGTTTGAGCATGAAACCCTGGTCAAGATCAAGTTCTGGTGTCATCGCTCATGCCCCTTTGCCGAGTTGAGCGACTGCAGCAGTCACATGTTCATCGTTTGGATGCACATGCTGCGCCATCGCAAGCGTCCATTGGAGGTGTTCTTCTCGACCAAGTTGCCGCATAGCAGCGCCAATGTGGAGCAGCATGTCGAGGTTGTCCTCCAAATGAGGGCCCAGTAGATCAAGCGTCTTCGCCGCATCGGGGAGTTTTCCCGTCTTGATTGCTTCCAAAACAGCCACCACTTCTCGGTAGACTTGTCGAGGGTCCCATGGTTCTTTAGCCGGCCATGGCCAGATTCGGTTGTTGTGTTGAGGCTCTGGTGCTTCAACAACAGGTTGACCTTCAACCACCTCGGGTAATTCCGGCGTGCTCGGAGCGTCGGTTGGTAAATCGGGTGTGGCAGCGACAGCATCAAACGGCAACGATGGGGTTTGGACAACAGGCTGCTGCGCAGGTGCATCGGGTACGTCCGGTGTGGCCTGAGGGAGGGCCACGATCGTTTTGGCGTGAGGTAAAGGGACTGCAGGTGGCTGAACCGCAGCCGAAACGGCTTGGGCTACAGGCAAAGCAGGCGTTTCAACAACAGCCTCGCGGGGTAGATCGGGCAAATCCGGTGTCATCGAGACCGTGTTTGGTTCAGGGCCAACGCTGCCCTTGAGGTCGTCGTTGCCCGCTGTTTTGGTCATCGGAGAGTACAAATTTCCAACCCCGGTTGGAACTGGTTCGTTCACTTCTGCCATCGGGTCATACGCTTCAATCACGAAGTCGACAGGTGCGCTTGGAGCATCACTCACTTCCAATTCAGTGGTTGCGGGGGACTCGTATTCGATGGTATCAGAGAGAGTTGGATTGCCGGCTTTGATGAATCCAAAACTGTCATTTTCACCCTCATCTGGCAATTGCTCCTGTTCGATTTCAACGGTGACCTCACCCATCGAGAGCACCGCCTCGACCGCGATGTCTTCCTCTTGATCAGGGGCCTCTTCGCTCATCAATGTCGCCATCAATTCACTGCCCGAGGAGGAAGGTGTTGCCATTGGCTGATCGCGTGCCGCTTTGTCCATGACGTAATAGCACTGAGCGCATTGTTCAACCCCTTTCTGGTTGACAAATTCACAATATGGACAGTGGTCGCCATCCGCGGAATCTTGTTTCTTCCTTCGAAACATGCTCTGACCCCGAATGCTTCGTCCAACATTTCCGGTTTAAGTGAATGGGTTTCACGAGCGTGTCCAGCATCATTGCATGAGGCATACGCTGATGGGGTGAACCGAACTCCACGAAGCATGGAGGAGCGGGGCAATGTTCGTCGTATGAACAGCAGCGCTGCTCAAAAGAAAGCCGACAGGGACATCGCTGGCAAAATGCCACTCAAATGGCCACGTGGGCAAGAACACTTCACTCGCTTCGCTGCGTTGATCAGGCGCGAACTTGACGATGAAACCGAGATGGTCGAAGAGCGATGGAAAAGCTGGTCAAAGCAACGCTTGCTCGCCGCTGGCTTAACCCTCTTCGATTTGAACGGTCGTGGGCAAGGGCGGTTCTTCGGCGAACCCATCCTGGTGTTTGAAAACCGCCAAGGCTCACGGTTACCGAACCATCGGTTCGGCCATGGCGACATCGTCTTAATTTCACGAGCCCGCCCGTGGGGCGAGAAAGTCATCGAAGGAATCGTCCTCGACCGTGGACCAACCCGCATTCGCATCGTTGTTGCTGAAAAACCAAGCGACCTGAAAAAGGGAACATGGCGACTCGATCGGGGTGCCAACCGCGTGGCTCATGATCGCATGCATGAAGCGTTATCGACCTTCCATTCCAGTGAAGGTGAAGGCGGGACTGTTCTTCGAGATTTGCTGTTGGGTTCGTTGCATGACATGGCGACTTCGGCCGCCCGGCCACCCGAGATACACGGCCAAAAGAGACGAGGCCCCCTCGGCATCGACAAGATGACCCTCAACGACTCCCAACGTCAAGCGGTCGAATCGGCAATCGAACGCCGCCTGACGCTCATCCAAGGCCCACCAGGTACAGGGAAAACCCACACTGCTGTCCATTTGTTGTCAACGTTCGTCAAGCTAGGCCGCGGGCCTGTGTTGGCAACCGCTGAATCGAACGTAGCGGTTGACAATTTGCTCGAAGGTTTGCTTGAGTTGGGTGTCAAGGCGGTGCGGATCGGCCGCCCAGTCAAGGTTCGAGAACACCTTCGCCAAGCAACCCTCGATGCCCAAATCGAACATCATCCATTGCAAGAAGAACTGACGTTCGTCCGCGAGCAAAACGCTGAATTGCGCAAAACTCTAGGTGGGTTGAAGGGCAAGGAAAAGGGCATGGCTCACCGCGAAGTCAATCAAAATTTCAAAGAGATGCGCACCATTGAAAGCAACATGGTTTCATCGGTGTTGGACGGTGCTGAAGTCATCTGCGCCACCACGATTGGTGTTGGACACAACCTGTTGAGGGACCGTCGGTTCCCAGTCGTGCTCATGGATGAGGCGACACAAGCCAGTGAACCAAGTGCACTTGTCCCCATCACTCGCGGTTGCCGCCAACTTGTGCTTGTGGGCGATCACAAGCAACTTCCGCCAACGGTGATCAGCAAAGCAGCCCAAGCCGGTGGTTTGGGTCAATCCTTGTTTGAACGGTTGACTGAATGTGGCGTGGACACCCACATGCTCACCACCCAATACCGCATGCACCCAACCATTCGAGAATACCCAAGCGCTCGGTTTTATGACGACCGGCTCGATGATGGATGCACGCCAGCTGAACGCCCTCCCGCCGCTGGCTTTTTGTGGCCTGATTGGGACCATCCAGTTGCCTTTGTTCCGGTCGAAGGATCGGAAATCGTCGACGATGAAGGGAGCAGTAAATCCAACCTCGACGAAGCGGCGAAGGTGCTTTCAATCGTCAGCGGTTTGCTTTCAGCGGGCGATTTGACGCCTGCTGACATCGGTGTGATCACGCCATACAGAGGCCAAGTCAGGTTGCTCAACGATTTGTTCGAACAAGCCGGCGGGCGCGAAGAGCACGGCCCTTTCGCAGGGCTTGAGATCAAGAGCGTCGACGGTTACCAAGGGCGGGAAAAAGAAATCATTGTGTTTTCAGCGGTGCGGGCAAACGATCAAGGCGAAGTTGGCTTTTTGCGTGACCAGCGTCGTTTGAACGTCGCCATCACTCGAGCACGCCGTGGTTTAATCGTTCTTGGTCACTCCAAAACCCTGCGCCAGGATGGCACATGGCGAGCGTGGTTGGATTGGGCCGAAGAGCGCGGATTATTCGCTTGGCACGTGACGCATGGCTGAGTCCAACAGCCAATAGTTGACAAAGGGCAGATTCCACGGAGTTCCATGGCCGACAGCCCCGTCAATTTGTACCAAGGCGGCGGAACACTCGCTCAAGCCGTGCTTGCCTCGGCCCCGGAAGGCATGCTGATCGCACCTGTTTGGAAGCGCGTCGCAGCCTACATGCTTGACGTCGTCCTCCTTTCCATCGTCCTCGAGTTCATCACCGGTGGCTGGCTAATGGCCAGTTTGATGAACGTCTCTTTGCTCACCCAAGGCGGAAAATCATTCGCCTTCTTTTTCGTAAACTGGTTCGTCCTTCTTTCTGCAATTTACCTCTACTTCAAGTGGACTGGCCGAGTTATCGGTCGTTCTCTTGGCCAACGTGGCTTCCGGATTGCAATTGTCCACGACAATGGAACGCCGCTTGAAGACCATCACTGGGGTCCACGCGCTGTCGGTAAAATGGTGTACTTGATTCCAATTGCAGGGCCATTGTGGTTTGGTCTGCGCGACGTAATGCGTGGCCGTTCCAAAGAAAGCGAATACCGCACTTCAATCGATCAAGCGCATCACACCGTAGCGGCCGTTGACTGGTCGTTGCCTTCTGAAACGCGCCTCCGGTTGCGTTGAATTGAAGTAGGGCTTCGTTGAGTGGCAGTCAGGTGAGCACATGGGCGACGAACACAACGCACGGACCGCTTCGCTTGAAGCGCGCCTGACATCGGTCAAGATGGAAATCGACGACGATGATGAAGACGTGTTGTTTGTCACCATTGACATGACCAATGAAGCGGCGATCCCCATCGGGGGTCTCTCTGCTTACATCACAACGAGCAGCGGACAAAAAATCGAGGCTCTCACAGCCATCACCTCGCTCGGCCCAGGGCTGACCCGAACCTTCACATTCGAGTTCCCACTTGACACAGGAACATGGACTTACACATTATCAGGCAGCGATCAAACCCTCTCGCTCGGCCCCTATGAAGCGCATTTCAATTACGAAGCAGAAGAAGGCAGGACGTTTGGAAACGCCATTGGCTCAAGTTTATTCAGCGGGGCGTTTGATGCCAACCTTGACTCGTTTGGCCAAGTGCAAGAAAAAGAATTGATTGATGCCTCAACGGTTGTGATGACGTCCTACCAGGGTGAGAACGCTGTAGGTGGGGCAACAAAAGTCAAACGCGGTTCCTCCGAAAAGAAACCATCAGGTGAAGAAGGTCCACGAAAGCCACCTTGGGCAGCCTCGGAGCCAAAAACGTCCACGCCAGATCCGTTGAGCGCTCCACTCGGCCACCCCGATCCGTTGCTCGCACCTCTTTCGCCAACGCCAGCACCAACCGCTGTGCTCGAGGACGAACCCATCGACCTTCTCGCCCTCACGCTCCCACCCTCCGTTGCCGAAGCGGTGCCAGAGCCACAACCCATTGCCGAGCCGGAAGCAGCGCCTGCACCTGCGCCACCGGTCATGAAAACCGGGCCAAAGCCACCTCCACTCCCATCTTCTGGTCCAACAACCGGTCCGCCAAGCAGCCCCCCCTCCGGTCCACCGTCTGGCCCGCCAAGCAGCCCACCGTCTGGTCCCCCCTCCGGTCCACCTTCGAGCGCTGCAAAGCCTCCAAAACGCCCTGTAGATCTGTGAGGTGGCTCGATGAGTGACGGGTATGCCATGGAATTATGCGGCAATAAAGCGGCATGGCAAATCGCCCCCGAAGGCATCAAGTCCATTGATTTAGATGCTGTTGGTGCTAAAATCGAGGCTTCTGGTTACACGGCAGACCTGCGAAACCGGCTGTGTTGGACTTTTTCTGGACCTTGTGATTTAACATTGTATCCAAGTGGCAAACTGCTCGTGAAAACAGAAGACAAAACCCTCGCCAGCGAAGTTGCTTCGTTGCATGTCCTCGAATGGACTCGTACGTGAGGTGGTTCGACGCATGAATGACATTCCAGCAGAGCTTGTCGCAAGGCTCGATGACGGCGGTGTGATCGCTTATCCAACCTCAACCCTCCCTGGCTTAGCAACGCTTCCGACCAAAAACGGTCTCGATGCACTGTTTGAACTGAAGCACCGTTCTTTTGACCAACCTGTGAGCCTTGGCGTCCACTCGCTGGAACAAGCAGCAGACCTCGTCGAAGTGCCAGCGCTTGCACATGCCCTCCTCGAAGCGTTTCCACGAGGTTCATTGACGCTCATCCTCGATGCAATTCAACCCTTGGACCTTCGACTTGGCGGTGCGCGAGTCGCCGTTCGAGTGCTGGCTCACCCGCTTGCACGTGCTTTGGTGAAAAGCGTCGGCCCTGTGACGGCAACAAGCGCCAATGAATCAGGGGTGGCGCCGCTTGCTTCAGCCCAAGATGCTGGAGCAGCACTCGGTTTACCACCTTCTGCAATCCTTGAAGGATCGTGTCCAGGCGGGCACGGTAGCACCCTCGTGTCAGTGGTCAAAGACGGCCATCCCCCCCATGGGTATTCGGTAAGCATTATGAGAGAGGGCGTGGTACCCGCTAACGAGGTGGCAACATGGATGTTGAAGAGAGTCTGAAGTACTGGCGCGATGCAGGCCATGTGGCCCGCAGAACCCTCGAAGCAATGAAGCTCGAACTTCAACCCGGAAAGACCTTCCACGAGATCATTGAATCGGCAGAACGGTTCATTCATCGCCATGGAGGGAAACCTGCATTCCCGGGCACCATTCACACCAACGATCTTGCCGCCCATTTCACCACCAACCACGGAATCGAAAGCGTCGAAGGCTGGGACGGCGAAATGGTCCTCCAGAAAGGCGACTGTGTCAAAATCGATTATGGTGTTCACATCAAAGGGCACATCGGCGACAACGCACTCACCTTCGAAGTCGGCAACACCAACAACCACACCGAACAAATCAAGGCGGCCAAAGAAGCAAGGGATGCTGCGATTGAAGTGATGCAACCAGGAACTCCATGGTACAAAGTGGGCGCCGCTGCCGCACAACCTTCGATCGATGCTGGCTTTCAACCGATCCGCAACCTCTGCGGTCACCAACTCAAGCCATGGCAACTCCACGCTGGCGTCTCGATCCCATCCTATGCCTGTGGCCCCGACAACCGTGGCTTTAGAGGCGTTGTTGAGGAAGGCAGTGTCTACGCCGTTGAACCGTTTAACACCACGGGTTCCTCTGGTTTGATCGAGAACATCGGCTCACCAAATTCGTCGAATATTTACCGTGTGACCGGCCTTACGACCTCTCGGAAAGCGCGAGCCAAAGGGCAACTGAAGCCACTTGGCGCCCAATTAGCTCGCAACCTCGAGGAGCGCTACTCGACCTTGCCTTTCGCAGAACGTTGGGCCTTCCCTATGCTCGAAAAACCATTCCCAGAATCGGACGAGGCAAGCCGACAAAGCAAATGGAACGCTCTTGTCAAGAAATTGATCAGCATTCGTTTCCTTGAAACCTATCATGCTCTTCGTTGCGTCGATGGTGGAAACATCTGCCAGTTTGAGCATACGGTCTACATCACCGATGGCGGCCCTGAAATTTTAACAGTCGAGTAATCGGGAAAAAAGGCCATCAATTCACAGATGTGCCTTTCCTGCTTGAAAACCAATATAAACCGCGAGTGCCTCGGAGTAAACGAACAGGGCTGTTGAAGTTCATGTTGAGTGCATCCCATCCCCTCCGCATTACTCTCACCCTGTTCACCTCTTGTTCACTCCAGCTTGTGGCTACAAAAAGTAACATTCTTGTATTTCCAGCGAAAATGGAAACATCCGCGCTGCTCGCGCTTACAAATCCAATGCTCCACTCCCGTTGGCGCCCCGGATCACCAAAACTTACAATGCAATAAATCCTTAAAAACACCCAAATTAAGGGGTTTACGCGAAGTAAGCAGGGATTAGCATTAAATAAGGCGGCTACGGTAGGGCACCTACCCCCGATTTCGGGAAGGAGGACAAAAATATGCAAAACGAAAATATGAACGATGAAGCTGTAAGCCCAGTTATCGCTACCATTCTTATGGTCGCAATCACTGTGGTTCTTGCTGGTGTGCTATACGTGTGGGCAAGCTCCCTCGCAGAAGGCAACACAGACGGAAACCTTGCTCTGTACCAATTTGGTGCTGAGGATGCAAACGGCGACACTACAGCTGGAACTGACGACAACATGGTCCGTGTGACCATGAGCCAAGGTGGCGACTTGAACTGGGCTTCGATCTCAGTCAAGATTTCCGTGAACAACGGCGCACCTGTCACTTGTGACAACCCTGGAGCAACTGGCGGCGCATGCGGCCTTGTTGAATTCGGAGCAACAACCGACCAAGTTTGGTCTGTTGGTGACGGTGTTACCATCGTCGAATCCGGACAAGACCTTTGCACAGCAGGCGAAACCTGTGAAGTCAAGGTTACCATCACCGACACCCGTGAAGGAAAGACTCTCGATGAGTCAACTTCCTTTGCTGAGTGATTACCCCTGCGGTAATTCTCAACGTTAGTGAGTAAACACGTGTTCTGAGGAACACGAGATCCGCCCCTCCGTGGACTTCGGTCTGCGGGGGGGCTTTTTTTATTTTGAAATTCACTTCTGATCGTTCGAAGCAGCAACACGGGTATCCGTGTGCTGATCCCACATGTGCAACGATCGCCCACGGTAACTTGTCCACATGGCAGCAAGCAAATGCTCCATCCCTGTCAGGACCGCACCGAGGGTCTCTAAGCCTGGGATTTTGATTCCATTGCGTTGGAGGGCCCACGCAGTCAATCCGGCCAATTCAGCCATAGCCAGGCCACCATGAACAAGTGCAAGCGTACCGTTTGGCATGCCGATGGTCATGACGGTGCCCCAACGAAGCACGGCAGCAGCAGCCACACCAACCATCAGCAACGGTGCTAACAAATGGAAATGGGCTTCACGTCGAAGGATCGAAGCGAACCGTCCCATACGTTGGTTCCACCAGTGTTTCCTGTGACGGAGCAACAGCCGTTGCAGCCCCTGGGCTCTGCGAATCTTTTGCCGACGTTGCCCTTCAGGGGTCGTCGGGGCTACGTCGTGGAAATGGATCGTTCCGTCGTGAATGCTACGCAAACCATTGAGACGGACCTGTGTTGCAATTTGAGCATCATCTGCGTTGGCGTTGATGTTCAATTGGTTGGACTTGAACCCAGAAGACCGCCACATCATGAACGACCCTTCAAGGAAAGGGGTGCTGTCATGGGCGGATTCACCTTCGCGAAGCAGTTCAAACATCGACCGATGCGTCTGTTCTTGAGCCAAGCCACCGCTTCGTCGTGCAGAGGCGCCGACCGCTCCAATCGTTGGGTCGGCAAACCAACCTGCGAGGTGGTCCAAACCGTGCTTTGGGAGTTGAGCATCAGCATCCGTCATGCAAATAAGGCCGTCATAGCCTCGTGCCTCGAGGGATTCAAGCGCTTGTTGAACCGCCGTTGATTTTCCTTTTCGTACCTTCATCTCAATGAACTCGAGACGAGTGAAAGCATCTGGATGCGCCACAAGCCATTGCTTGGCACGAACCATCGTGTCGTCAGTGGAAGCAGAATCGATCAACAGCACCTCGAATTGAGGCCCACCTTGTTCAGCGAGGTTGTTCAGTTTAGTCTCAATGATCAGCCCTTCATTCCACACCGGTAACAGCACCAAACGAGGCTGTTGATTGCTTTTCGGCGAGGCTTGCGGGTAGGTCGGAGGCGATTTCCGCCATCGCCCAACCGACCAGCGATGAAGCAGAAAAGGGCCGAAGGCGAAAGCACCTAAACCGATCTCAACCATTGCTGGAATCCAGACCATGCTCCTTTCACCGTTGTCCCCTCCTTGATATCTCCCCATCATGAATGGGTTCGGGAGGTGTTTTCAAGCGGTACATCTTCAACCCAAGGCCAAGTGCATTGAAGCATGCCAAAGGTGCTTCACATCGGTCCGTGTGATTCGCCAGGGGGCATGGCCAATGTCATGCACATACTGGCAGAGCATCCACCTGAAGGGTGGCAGGCCGACCTTCTCGCATCCCATGTTGTTGGTTCACCTTGGGCCAAGTGGCGCGCCTATCGAAAGGCAAGACACACCCTCATTCAGATGCTTGAACACCCCGAACGTCGACCCGATGTCGTTCACCTCCACACAGCTGCAGATTGGTCGTGGTGGCGCAAACGCAGATTCGCTGCCTTAGCGTTTCGAGCAGGTTGCAAAGTAGTGGTTCACATTCATTCAGGTCAGTTCGATGCATGGCTCGGAAGTTCTGATTCGAAGCGAAGCAACTCAATCACCGCTTTCTTGAAGGAGGTTCAAAGCCAAACCATTGTTTTGAGTCATGGGTGGAAACACATACTGGAACCTATGGTTGGGCCGGTTCAAGTCCTTAACAACCCGATTTCAAACCATCTTGTGGAAGGTTCTGCAGAAAGAGACCCTCATCATCTTCTTCTTCTCGGCAGAAATGACCCAGTAAAGGGCCACGAATTTGCCATTCAAGTCTGTGAACAAGTCAGGCAGGTAGTTCCAGACCTCAAGGTCACGATGAGTGGCATCACTTCAAGCCCACATAAGTGGATCTCTGCGCGAGGGTGGGTTGAGGAAGAAGAAAAGTTACGTCTCCTCCAATCTGCTTCGCTTCTTTTGGTCCCCTCTGCA
>Ga0308011_10001177_pt1 | contig 12248 bp, 4 predicted proteins | sample Neamet177_FD_203144 | JGI IMG/M metagenome (GOLD analysis project Ga0308011, IMG submission 203144) | Marine microbial communities from water near the shore, Antarctic Ocean - #177 | ecosystem: Environmental > Aquatic > Marine > Unclassified | place: Southern Ocean | collected 2014-07-25
CGAGAACATGACAGTAGCGGGGCCCTCAAGGGACGACCATTGGAAGGAGACGGAGGCCGGGCTGAGAGCGCCATAGGAGATTTGCGGAATGATGGTGAGTTGATCTGAGAGAGAGAGGTGTTCAGCCTCGAAGGGGCGAATTAAGAACGATCCGGAACTTCCGGGTGTTCCATTGAGGGCAAGGCTGGCGTCCCAATTTTGTTTATCGGTCCATGCGGAGGCGGGCCGGGTGGTGTCAGTGAAATCGAGTGAGAATCCAGAACCATCGGCTGCGGGGAACCAATCGTCGTATTCGAAGTCATGAATGCCTGCGGTGATCCTAAAAACCTCTAGGCGGAGGCGTTCTCCACCATTGCTGAGTTTGCCATCATATTCACCGGCGACATTGAGCCCGTTCCCATAACGAGCTTCGAATTGATCAAGGTTCTGAACGAGAATGATGAATTCCCCCGGTTGGAGGATGATGTTGGGGAAGTCGAAGCGAATGCCTTCGGTGAAGCGGGCCCCTGCGAGGTTGATCGGTTTGCTGCCGATGTTCTCCAGTTCGATGAATTCGAAGTCAGATCCTCCCAGCGGGTCATACATGATTTCGCTGATGCGGAGGTTTTGAAGAAGGAGTTCCTCATTAAGAAGAGGAGCTGAATTGGAATAGCCGGGAGTGGGAACGATAAAGTCGTGATAGCTTTCGCGGCCATCAGGCTTCCGTCCCCGAGAGATATCGGCAAGTTGGTTGACGAAGTGGATTTGATCGATCACGACGCCGTTGGCGCCACGCAGGGAGACCCATTCGTTTTCAGAAGCGAGGCGGAAGGGGAGTTCGTTTGCGCGGACTGGGTTAGCGGATCCTCCGGCAGGAGTGAGAAGGACGAAGCCTCCCGGAGCAATGAAGCTCAGTTCCTTAATTGTGTGTTTGTCTGGGGAGTTGACCGGTTCGTCGCTGATCAAAAGAGATCCAAGTGCGATGGGTTGGTCAGCGAGGTTGTAAAGTTCGACGAATTCCTCTTCAAAGACGGTTTTATCTTGTGAAAGCCATTCGTTGATTCGGAGTTGGGAGGGATCGCCGAGGGAGACGTTTTGATTTGGTCCTCCCAATGTTGGTTGGCAGAGTTGCCATGTGGTATTGCCAGCTCCGGCACGACCGATGGAGTAATCGGTGGCCTGAATTCCAAAGGTGATGGAGTCAATGATCCCTCCTCCGTTTGCCGTAGAATCGGATAAGGTGAGCGTTTCACCCTGACCATCCAGATTGAAGCCGGTGTAGATGCCCGGAGTGGGCTGGGAACTGCCACCCCAGATGACGAGGTATCCTCCAGCTGGAATCTCGCTTCCAGCCGGGAAGACGAAGCGATTGGGGACGAGGGGATCATCGGAAAAACTCATGCCTTCGAGGTTGAGGAGGTTTGGACCGTCGTTGTGGAGCTCGATGGCGTCAGGGTAGGAGCCATCGACGTTTTGGGTGCTGCTATTGATTGCCAGCACTTCGCTGATGTAGAGGTTTCTGTGTGGAGAATCAAAAGTGCCATTGCTGGTGGCGAGTGGGAGGGCGTCAGGTGGCCCGATTACTGGTGTAATTTCGCCTTCGATGAAGATCCGACGCGCATCCATGAAGTCGCGCATCTGTTCGATCTGGGCGGTGGGAACCCAGCCGGTGAGATTGTTGTCGAGCAGCTCGTCAAACTCCTGTTTTGAGAAGGTGGTTTGCAGGAGTTGCCGAAGGGCCAGATAGAAACGGTCAATGACATCCGGATGAGTGAAGAAGGGGACGAAGGGATTGAGAACATCACCATCTTCGATCATGTCGAAGAGAGTATGTTGAGGGCTCTCATTTCTGCTGAAATCTCCAATACTGAGGATGGTGTCAAGATCGTGTGGGATGAAGACGAAGCGGGGATCGTTGGCCCCGCGATACATGGAGTAGTCATCGTCCGCACCATTGCTGACGTTGGTCTCGCCATTTGCGAGGATGGCCATGGCGGCGAACCACTTCATCCATTGATCGACATCGGCAACGGCCTCAACCTGAGCGAGGTAGTCGGGGGCTTCGGAGGCATTATTCATGACACGGAGCATCTCATCGAGATCGGTCCAATCATTTTGACTGCTATTGGTTTTTTTGCTCCAGCCGTCGCCTTGGTAGCGTCCGATGTTTCCATCCCGCCAGCGGAACTCGACATCTGGGCGGGTTTTTTTGTAGAGGTTTCCGCCGTCGTCGGTTGCGAATTTGTCGTCGATGAATTCACCGGAGAGTGGTTGGACGTGGACCATGGAGCCGTAATCGAAGCCATCACCCCGGGCGATGTTTTCTCCATTGATTCTGACCTGGACGCGATAGGTGTCGGGGGCCAGCATGTCGGAGGCTTGGAAGAGTTTCATTCCAAGAAATTGCAGGTAGGTGAACTTGGTGTTGAGGCTCATCCGGGTCATGTTGTTCCACTCGTTGTCCCTTGGAAGAGTAACGAGCATGGGGACCGGAGTGTGATTTCTGCTGCCGGCACCCCGGACACGCATGCCGGCAAGATAGCGGATCTTTGGGCCGGAACCGTCATTCAGAATGACGGTAGCATTCATCATGGCATTGCTTTGACGGTTGATGCCGCGCCATTGATTGAGCTCGGGAACCGGCATGATGATCCGGTAAAAGGCGTGATCATCATCATTAATCTCATCATCGATCTGAATGAGGGCATTTGCAGTTTGTCCGTTGCTGGCTGGGGCCGGCCAGGTTCGGGTATCGGTGCCGTCGCTTGATTCGATGTAGAACTCGATGACGGTGCCAGTTGGCTGGGGTGGAAGGATGAAGCCGAAGATGCCATCGCCTGCTTCGGTGTCGCAGTTGTATCCATCGTCGAGCATAGTTGCTGTCTGGAAAGGTGCCGAGTTCTGGTCACTCACGCGATAGTGAAGGATTCCTTGAACGACTTCGTTTTTTTCGTCCTTCAGCTCGGCCACGATTCCGATGGGCTCGGTTGAGGTCGGGACAGGAGGGAAGTGGGCAACATCGAGAATCAAGGGGGCAGTGTTATCCAAAGCGGTTGAGTTTTGTGTGGATGGGGTGGGAGTATTTCCAACGCTTGAGGCCCAGTTTTGTCCCTGCTTGTTGGTGAGTTTTGGATTAACTAGTTCGAGTGAGCTTCCTTCGGCATCGGCTGCGGAAGACCAGGACCAGCCATCTTCATTGCCGACATTGACCCTTTGACGGATCGCCCAATCGCCTTGGTCTTGGTAACGAACTTCATCTACGTCCTCTCCGGTTGCGTCAGTGAGGACGATTTTTTCGCCACTGTTGCTGAGCTTGCCGGCCCAGTTGCCGATGACGTTTGGAAGGATCCCGTAGGTGACTTCAAAGGTGGCTGTGTCGGCCGTGATGACAAGAAATCCACCGGGAGGAATCGAGACGTCGGGGAAGGTGAATTCGATGCTATTGGTGAATTGCCATCCGTTCAGGGATACCGCGGTGGTTCCAATGTTGGTGAGTTCGATAAATTCATCAAGGTCGTTCCCGCTTATGGGGTGGAACATGATTTCGTTGATGACGATGTTGCTTGAGGTTGAGCGGACATCAATCGTCACGGTGGTTTCGCTGGAAGTTTCCTGACCATCGCTGGCTCGGTAGGTGAAGGAATCGGTGCCAGTAAAGTCAGGATTAGGTTCGTAGGTGAAGGAACCATCAGGAGAGAAAGTGAGAGATCCTCCAGAGACGTCATTGATGAGGGCCGCCGTGATACTTGGGCTATCTACGTCGATGTCATTGGAAAGAACTCCCCCTCCAGAGTTCACCATCAGGATTTGATCCAATCCAGTTTCGTAGGAGTCATCCCTGGTACCAGGCCCATCATTGACCGCTGTGACGGTGATGGTCACGGTCGCGAGATTGGAACCTTGGAAAGAATCGTGGGCACGGTAAGTGAAGCTATCAGTGCCATCAAAGTTTCCATTGGGGATATAAATAAAGGCGCCCTCGAGACTGAGACTGAGAGTTCCATAGCTTGGCTCACTGATGAGGGCGATTGTGAGAATGTTGAGGTCCTCGTCATTGGCGAGAAGGCCTTCTTCAATCGTCTTGATGATGGGAGAATCCTCGGCCGTGACATAGGAGTCATTGTTTGCGAGTGGCGGGGCGTTGACTTGGATCGAAACAGTCACTTCTTGAGAGGTGAGGAAACCATCGCTCGCTTCATACGTGAAGGAATCATTCCCAGAGAATTCGGCGTCAGAAGTGTAAGTGAAAGAGCCGTCTGGAGCGAGATTGAGTGAGCCGGAATTTACGTTCGAAATAAGAACAGCGGTGAGGCTGGAGGTGTCAAAATCGCTGTCGTTGGCCAGTACCCCGGTTGAGACAGAGACAGTCAGGGGCTGTCCGGGAGCGATCAGATAATCCTCTGGATAAGCAAGAGGAGGATCATTAACGGGAGCGACATTGATTGTTACTGTTTGGAGCTGACTGGAGTTAACACCGTCGTTGGCACGATAGGTGAAGGTGTCGGTTCCTGAATAATTTAGGACAGGGCTATAAGTAAAACCTCCACCGAGAGTCAGAGAAAGAGCTCCGTAGGTTGGGCCGTTTTCGAGGATGGCGGTGAGATTGGGACTATCGGGATCGGTGTCATTTTGAAGGACCCCGGCTGCCGAGGTGATGGTGAGCGGGGTGTCTTCGGTGGCAGGATAGCTGTCAGGAGTTGTGACCGGGAAGTCACTAGGGCCGCTGGTCATTGTGAGACTCACAGTTGCCGGGTCGGATTGAAACTCGTCATCACTGATGCGGTAGGTGAAGGAGTCTGTTCCCTCGTAGTTGACGTTAGGGGTGTAAAGGAAGGTTCCGTCGGGATTAAACTCGAGAGATCCATTTAGAGGATTGGTGAGGAGTTCGGCAGTGAGGAGATCGTCTTCCGGGTCGGTGTCATTGGCGAGAACGCCGCCGTGGGCGACGCGTTTCCCAAGGAGGTAGGCGTCCATGCTGATGTCGCTGCTGCTCGGGGAATCCTGGTGGATCTCGACGGCGAGGACATTGATTCCCTCAATTAGCAGGCCTTCGGGAACTTCGAACTCATTCCATGTGTTCTCGGCCGTGAGGCCGGAATTGTTATTGGCCTGGGCAGCGGACGATGCATTTTGGTCGAGGTTATCAATAGCGATGAGGGTTCCATTGAGATACACCGCTCCTCCGTCATCACGGATGAACCCCAAGACGAGGTCAGCAAATTGATCGGCATCGGTCAGGGTAAAGGTGTGTCGGAAGTAGGTGGTGATGTGTTTGTTACCATCGTCTCCACCGAATTCGACTTCAGTTGTTTCGTCTCCATCGCCGTAGCCGAGTTGTGCCGGGCCGGTGTTCCACGAGTCGTCTTCAAAGCCTGTCGATCTCCAAGTTGTTCCCTGATCAGATCCGTTGTCGAGGTAAGACCAGGTAGCTCCGGCAGCCAAAAGGGATTCGACTGGGGCAGCGGAAACGCGTATCTCCAGATTATCAATGGCCCAGGATTCCTCGTCACCGCCATCCCAGTTGTTTCCCGAGGCAAACCAGTTGATGGTTGCGGTGGAAGCGGTGTGCGGAATATCACGAAATGCCGGAACACGAGTCATGTCATAGCCACCATCGCGAAAGTTGTTGGCGCTATCGCCGAAGGCGGCATGTTCGTTCCGGAAGATCAGCGATCCAGCGTGGTAGGAGAAGGTTTGGCCTCCATTGCTATTAAAGTTTTGGTTGAAAATCTCGGTCCCATCGAGAGTCACCACGAGGTCGTCGTTGTTGCCATCCCAGGTGTCAATGATGGCGAGCAGAAAGCGGAGGCTAATGGTGTTGTGTGAAGGGAGATTCGTTAGGGTCAGGGTTGTCGGAGTGGCAGGATTTCCAGTCGAGGAATTGCGGAGGAATTGCCCATCAAAGTTGTTTCCCGAGGGACCGCGTCCGTCGTATCCCTGAACGGAGGCGAATGTGCCGGCCCCGGAGATTTCCGACGGGAGACTTGGGTCGTTGAAGTCGGAGGAAAAGACGACCTGTTGGACTCCGTTTGTCGCGGTGATGTTGATCGGATCGTTTTCGACCACTGTATACTCGTCGTTGACCGCGATTGGAGGGTCATTGATCGGAGCTACTTCGAGCGTGACCAGAACGGGCGGCGAACTGAGGTCTCCGTCATCGGCCCGGTAGGTGAAAGTATCTGTGCCAAAGAAGCCAGCATTGGGAGTGTATGCAAATGAACCGTCCGGATTCAGTTGAAGGGTTCCGTTGGAAACGTCGTTGACGAGAATCGCGGCAAGGGAATCGTCTTCGATGTCGTTATCGTTGGCGAGAACTCCGGGAGAGGGCTGGGTAGTGGGCTGGTTCTCTCCTCCTGCATAGGTGTCTGGGAGCGAGGTCGGGGCATCATTGACGGGAGTGATGGTGAGATTCACAGTGGCAGTGCCGGAATCGCCACTGGGGTCGCGGGCAAGGTAGCTGAATGAATCTGGACCGTGATAGTTGAGGGCAGGTTGATAGGTGAAGGAACCATCCTCATTGAGATTGAGAGTGCCATGAATAGGTCCGTTTTGGAGGATGGCAGTTGGGGAGTCGCCGGTGTCATTGAGGAGGGTTCCTCCACCGGTCGCGGGAATACCGATTTCGACATCGTCAAACCAAGTTCTGGTGTCTTCTTCATTTGCGGTGGATTTGCTGGAAAAGGCTCCGAGCACCATGGTGTGTTCCCCGGCGGCGAGTGGGATATCGAATGAGGCGAGTTGCCAGCCTGAGTCGTCTTCTCCGCCTCCACCATTGCCGTCGCCCCGAAAGCGCGTCAGCGAGTTTTCGATATCATTTCCATAACGGACACCATCCACCTCAAAGAGAGCTTCGCCATATTCGTCATCCTCATAACCATCGGAAAAGGTGAGTCGATAACGGAAGCTGATGGTCGCGGTTGAAAGGGTATCCAGACTGAACTGGCGAAACCAGCCACCCGAGGTGGACTGGTTGTTATCGGTAAGGCGGCCTCCGACCTGAACGAAAAGTCCTCCTCCGGCAAAACCACGGGTTGGCTCAATATTTCCATTGGCGTTGTTTGGCCTGGAAGTTCCAAAGGTATCGTCTGCATAAATAAAGCCACCCGAGGCCGAGGAAGAAACCGGGACCAGATCCAACTGGAACCCTGCATCGCTGCTTGTGAGTGTTGTTTGGTGAATTTCCACTGCGATGGTGTTGGCTCCCGCAACGAGAATTCCGGAGAGATTGACTTGGGCGGAGGCGAAGGTCGTTTCATCTCCGGGCTCACACAAGGTGGTCGTGGTGACGGCACCAGCCGGCATATTTGCAGTGCGGTAAACCTCGGTGCCGTTGATGTAGAAGATTGCGCCATCATCGACGATGTAGTTGAATTCCCAGTTGGTTTCGCCTGCTTGAGCGCCGGTCAGGTTGAATTCCTGGCGGAAGAGGTAAGTGGTGATGATGTTCTCGCCATTGCCTGCCACAGCCAGTCCAAAGAGAACGTCAGGAGTTCCTGGTGGGAACCCATTAATGGTGCCTCCCTGAAGAGGAGCCGTGCCTGAGGTCCATGGACCGATCGTTGAAGTGGTGGTCTCAAACTGTGGGGAGTTCCAGGCCTTTGACGTGCCATCGAGCGGGTAGTCGTGGTTCGCACCATTTTCGTTCTCAAGACGATCGAGATATGCCCAGGTGCTGGCTAAGACTGAAGGAGCAGATTCAAAGTGGGCTTCCACTAGGGTCCCGCCACTTGAGATGGTCAGGGGGGCGTCTTCATTCCCTGAAAAATTGTCGTCGTTGGCTACGGGCAAAGCCAAGAGCAATGAGGGAAGAGAAAAAAAGGAGGCGAGAAAGAAAGATTTTTTCAAGTTTGGAGAGTGTCTTGACGGTGAGGCAAACATGAAAAAAGAGGTGGAGGGGAGGTGCGAAAGAAAGACTAACTACGGAAGCCTATCAGGGCCTTTGGTAAACCCGGAGACATTTCCGGCGAGGAAAAGAGCGGTTAGGATGGAATTTCGAATTTTCATGGTATTTAGACAAAGGAAACGGGGGGGGGTATTTCAAAAAGTCCCTGGAAAAGTTTGACATGACTCTGATTGTGAAGAGTCAAGATTAAGTGATTCCCTTCGTATTGTAGAGCCTTTTTGAGATCCATAGTGCGAGAATGAGAGGGACCCAGTCGGTTGTGATCCAGGCCGTGGTAATATTTGGTCCATCCGGAACCTTAGGTGAGTCTTCCGCTTCGCCGGCTTCCCTTATCATACGGGTTCCTTCGCCGCATCTCACTTTTTGATAGAGTAGAAGGCCAACGATCCATGCCAGGACGGCTCTAATCACGATCATCAATCTGAAGTTTCGAAACACCCCAAGAATACTAAAAATGAGAGCGAAGGTGATCAGATGGCAAGCGTCGGCGAGGAAGGCATCCATGGTGGAGAAAGTAAAAGCCGCTCAACTTTCGGTGAGCGGCTTTATGGAGTAGGAAAATCAGGAGCTTACTTCTTCGCCTCGGCGTGCAGAGCAGCGCGGGATTTCTCGAGAAGCTTTTTGGTGGCTTTGATGCCGTCATCTTCGGAAAGTTTACCGCCTTCGTATTCAACGCCGACGTAGCCGTGGTATTTGTGTTCCAGGACGATGCCGAGGGCCTTTTTGAAGTCGGTCTTGGTTTCTTCGCCTTTGTCATCGAAGTCATGTGATTTGGCGGAAACTCCTTTCGCGAATGGCATGAGCTCCTCAAGTCCCTTGTAGCGATCGTATCCGTGGAAGTTCCCGAAATCGGGAAGGGAGCCGCAGTTGTCGAGGCCGACCTCTTTGAGGACTTTGGCCATCCAGGCGCCGTTGGACGAAAGGCCGCCGTGGTTCTCGACGATGACGTTGATCTGGTGATCTTCGGCGAAGGTCGAGAGACCGGTGAGGCCCTTGACGCAGTTGGCTGCCTTTTCGGCATCATCCTTGCCTTCGCCGTGTGAGTTGACACGGATGGAGTGGCAGCCGAGGAATTTGGCGGCTTCAACCCACTTTTTGTGATTGTCGACGGTTTTCTGGCGCTTCTGATCGGAACCGGCGCCGATGTGCCCCTCGCCATCGATCATAATAAGGACGTTGGTCATGCCGAGGTCTGAAACGCGTTTTTTAAGCTCGCCGAGATACTTCATGTCCTTGGCCTTGTCTTTGAAGAATTGGTTAACATATTCAAGGGCGAGAATGTCGTAGGTTTTCTTGGTGTATTCCGGCCAATCCATGTTGGTCATTTGACCGCCTTTGAGCGCACGGTGATTGGACCACTGGGCAAGGGAGATATTAAAGAGATCCTTTGCTTTGGTGGCATGCTTTCCGTGGTGATCGGCGAGAGCAGTTCCGGTGAGGGTGGCGATTGATGAGTAGATGAAATGACGACGTTGCATTGATTTGAGTTTCGTTGTGGACGAGGGGCTTGGAAAGAGGAAAGTTTGCCCAGTATGAGTATTACGACGAAACGGGGAGACAAAGGATTCACCGATCTTTTGTTTGGAGGAAAGGTTTCCAAGGGCGATCCTCAGATTGAAGCACTGGGAGCGATTGATGAATTGAATGCCGCGTTGGGTCTGGCCAGAGTGGTCATGGTCGGAGAAGCCGCGGAAGTCTTGGATCGGATTCAAAAGTTGTTAGTGACTTTGATGGGGGAGTTGGCAATGCCGGGAGGGAAGAACGAGGAGTATGACACGGCAGGCTTTGGAAGGATCGGACAGAAGGAGATTTCCTGGATGGAGGATTGGAGCCGGGATGTTGAGAAAGAACAGAAGTTCAAGGGGTGGTTGCGTCCTGGAGCCAACGGGGGGGAACTTGCGGCGCGGATACATCTCGCCCGAACGGTGGCGCGGAGGGCGGAGCGGAGGACGTGGATGGTTGACGATGAAATCGCATCGTCGGAGCTGAGAGTTTTTTTGAACCGCCTTTCAGACGGTCTGTGGTTGGTGGCGAGCAAACTTGAATCAGAAGAATCTTAAGGCTATGTCTGTACTTGTTGTTGGATCGCTTTGTTTGGATCATACTTTGTTTGTTTCCTCCCTTCCGGGCAGAGGGGAGACTGCGATTGCCAAAACTTCGCTGGTCTCATTTGGAGGAAAAGGAGCCAATCAGGCGTTTGCGGCAAAACGTGCGGGCGGGGAGGTTGGCTTTGTCGCGATGGTCGGAGATGATGAGGCAGGAGAAGCTTATCGCGAGCATTTTATGGAGCACGGGATTTCAACTGAGGGAATAATTTCGGGCTCGGATCATCCGACCGGGTCGGCATTTCTTGGAGTGGAGGATTCGGGAGAGAATCTCATTATCATCAATCCCGGAGCGAATCACACCTTGCGACCTTCGGATCTGGACCGACGTTGTGACCTTTTCGCAGAGGCAGAAATTCTTCTTCTTCAACTTGAGATTCCTCTGGAGACCATTGCTCATGCTTGCCAGCTCGCCAAAGACCATAAGTTGACAACCATCATTAATCCATCTCCCTGGGACGATTCTTTTAATACGGCGGATTTTCCCTGCGATATCCTCATTTTGAATGAGCACGAAATGGCAACCCTGGTGAACGACCAACGGTGGAAACTTGATTCGTCTCTTCTGGATCGACTTGGCATTCAAACTCTCATCGTGACCCGGGGATCGAAAGCTACCTTGGCGGTTGATGGGGCAGGGAAGGTGTTGGAATGCAAGCCGCCGATGGTTACGCCCGTTGATACGGTGGGAGCGGGTGATGCTTTCACTGGGGCATTTGCAGTTGCGCTTGCCGAGGGTAAGGCGCTTGAAGAAGCGATTCACTTTGCGAACCGGGCAGCGTCACTTTCGACATTGAAACCCGGAGCCCAGGGAGCTACTCCGACCCGCTCGGAAATTGATTCGGCTTAAAGGGACGGAGTCGTCCCGAAATTGCGGCATGAAAAAGCCGCCCACCATTTGGTGAGCGGCTTTGAAAAATTTCGAGTGCTTCAGAATCTACTGTTTCGCTCCGGTGGCAGGCAGGAAGCGGTAGTAGGACTCAAGCATCAGAGTCGCAAGACAGGTGCGGTAGTGAGTCGCGAAAGGGCTTCCTCCAGCAAAGCTCGCGGCGACGGCATTGATCTTTGCTCCACCGCCAATGGGCTTGTAGGAACCGTCTTTGTTTTGGTTGTCGAGAACCTGGTCGCGGAAGAGTTTGTTGTAGCGCTCCCACTCCGGGCCACCGTTATTGATCATGCACTGAACGGCATAGTAGTGGCCGTAGATGTCGGAATCAGCCGTATTCCAATCGAACTTCATCTCCTTGTCCATGAAACGAACCGCCTTACGGGCGACTTTCGTGGCAGAGGTTTTCCAGATTTGGAAGCAGAGGGCGCCAACAGCTGCGAGAGTGGTTCCATCTCCGTGCATGCTAGGGCCAGAGTATCCGATGGCGCCGCTGGCCATTTGACAGCTTTCGACATAGTCGAGACCTTTTTTGTAGCACTTGGTGATGTTCTTGAAGTCAAGTCCGGTGAACTTACATGCTTTGAGAGCCTGGAGGTGCCATCCGACAATTGAGATATCACCGCCGCGGGCGCTGTCTTCACTGTAGCCGTAGTCCCATCCGCCACCTGTGTGCTGGCTGTTGATCATGAATTGTCCGGAAGCCATGACGGCGTCTTCGAGCTGGTTGATGTTTTCTCCAAATGACTTCACGCAGAGGGTGTAACCCTCAGCAAGAGCATAAACGGCGATGGCGTGCTCGTAGCACCAGTGATTGTTTTTGAAGTCTGAACCGAGCTTGCCGTTGTTTTTCATGGCCTTGTCGATGAGGAAGGTCATGGCGGCGAGAACGGTCTCACCAAACTCTTCGGATTGGGCTGTTTCGCAGTGTCCAAGATAGGAAAGAAGCGCCAGGCCGGTCATGCCAATTGTATTATTGCTACACCAGGAACCGTCCTTGTTCTGGGTCTTTTTTAACCAGCGGAGGGATTCGACCACGGCGTCTTCACACTTTTCGATTCCTCCGTTTGAGGTGAGGCGTTGAAGGCGGTCGGCCTTGGAACAACGCTTTTTCATGGCAGTTGGAATATTTGCGAAACCACCACCGGCGCCAGCACCGTCACCGGAACCCCATCCGTCACCAAAGTCATTTCCGTCACCGAAGTCGGTACTGGGCTCGGGGACGTCGATTTCAGGAACCGGAATTGCGGTAGGAGAAGTGGTATTGGCTGCGATCACCTTGGACATCGAGGATGAAGGTGCGGCCGGTTTGCGCTCGATCTGGGTCTGCACCTTCTTCTGTTGAAGGTTGTCTTCAGATTCTGGAGTGCCGTTG
>Ga0308011_10001179_pt1 | contig 12207 bp, 15 predicted proteins | sample Neamet177_FD_203144 | JGI IMG/M metagenome (GOLD analysis project Ga0308011, IMG submission 203144) | Marine microbial communities from water near the shore, Antarctic Ocean - #177 | ecosystem: Environmental > Aquatic > Marine > Unclassified | place: Southern Ocean | collected 2014-07-25
GTAAAAGATTTAACTTCCAAAAGTTTAGTGCTAATGGTGTTGATTTTAACTTAATTCCGCTAACCGATGAGCTTGGTCTTGATGTTATGGCATGCACCACAAGTGCTGGTATGATTGATTTGGCTGCAAGTTTGGGTATGTCAATAGGTCGCGATCGTATCGTTGATGATGCTGAATTTGCCGCCGACATGGATGATTTCTGGCTTGATGATGATATTAACACAGGAACAGAGCCAAGTATTCGCGAGAAGGTAGGTATCGAGGTTTTAAGTATCAGTGATTTAACTGATGCTCTTAATGAGGTGATTGAGAAAGAGCGAATCGTCAACGAGCAATACATTGTTGATAACGGCGGTGAAAGTCTTGATGACTTAGATGTTAACACTTTACGAAATGAACAGGTGGTATAATATGAGCTTAACAAAAAGCTTTAGCTGTAAAATTACAGACGAATATGGTGGAGAATACCCAGACGCGCTTGTCGCATTTTTTGATTGGTTTGAATGGCTTGGGCGCGGGGCTAAATCAACTCAAGATGACATTGATAGTGAGTACACTTACAACCATGAGACTAGCGGAATATCTTATTATGTAAGCTACTGGTACAGAAAAGATCTCTATGGCGTTAAAAAGTCAAGACCCCTTCGTCTTGAGGTTGGCGGAGAGTTCGTTAATGAGTTTAAGGTTGATATGGAACACCCAGAGACTGTTAATATTTTCAATAGTGAAATGGATCCAACTGTCAAAGTATTACACGCTATCGAGTTAGATATAATTAGACGGAACGCATAATGAACATAACACTTGATACAATGAGCTTTAATAACTGTACGGTTGGCAAACTCTTTGTTGATGGTGTTTTTTTATGTTACACAATGGAAAAGCCTTGGCTTGATAATGCGCCAATGATTAGTTGTGTCCCTGATGGTGTCTATGAATTGAATCCCACTAGCTCTCCTAAATTCGGCGAAACATATTGCCTAGAAAGCCCGAATCTAGGTGTTAGCTTGTCAGGCAATACAAAGCGAACTCATATACTTATTCATAAAGCCAATAAAGAGAGTCAATTACTTGGTTGTATAGCACCTGTATTATCGTTTGGTGTATTTACTGGTGCTGATGAGTGGTGTGGATTAAGTTCAGGCGTGGCATATAACAAGTTGATGGATATTTTAGGTGGTAACCATCACCTGTTAACAATAAAAAGGTCTTAGTATGAGTACAGACAAATTAAGAGATGCAGCATCTCCATATAAAAAACTATTAACAGAACAGGAAGAGACCACTAAAGCCATAACAGGCAATAGTAACCTTGTTTCAGTTAGCAATAAGCTACTACAAAAGATTGTTGATTATAAAGAGTTACAGAAAAACGGTGATATAAAATTCCGCAAAAACAGCTCAATTACCAGTGCGGTAACTAGCGCGGTAAGTATAACTATTTCACTAGCTGCCTTGTATGTTAGCATCCGTGGAGTACCTAGCTTTTTAATTCAATTCATGGCGGCAGGGTAGTTTATGAGTGACTTGATAAGATGCCATTTAGTGCATGGCTTTAATGTTAAGGATGGAGGAGAAGATACCATTGATAGGCTCCTTCCGTACATTGAGAGTGAAGGGCTTGTTGTAGCTCAACATGATTACGGGTATCTGCGCATTCGTGGGGTACTACGAAAAAATAAGATAATTGCGGCGAAGATAAAAAACTATCTAAGCGAACGTGATGTGGCTATAGGTCATTCGAATGGAGGCGCTATATTAGTAAAAAGCTTACAACAGGGTGCTATATTAGATAAGTTAATCTTAATTAATCCTGCATTGGATAAACATTTTGAATTCCCTAGTTCAGTTAATGAAATCCATGTATTCCACAATAAGTATGATAAAGCAGTTGTAGCTGCTAAGTGGTTGCGTAAATTAGTATTTTGGCGCAACTCTTTTTTGTGGGGTGAGATGGGGAATACTGGCTATAAAGGCGATGATAAACGTGTGACTAATCACGCGCTAGCTAAGGGGCACTCAGCAGTATTCAACAACAAGAATATTACAGCGTTTTCTGTTATGATTAACGATATAATAAAGACATAGATATAAAAAATTAAGGTGCACGTAATGGCTAAGCCAGTTGATGATAATTATAGCGGTCAGGTAGGAAATAGCGTATATGCAGGTATAGAACCTGTAGTTGCTCACGTATTTATAGGTTCAGGGCAAAGTAATTGTCAAGGTGTTGCTGCCGCTTCAGACACACCGATACCAGTCGGACAGCTTGTTGGTAATGTTAAAACATGGCGCAGAAGCTTAAGCGGCAATATGTATTCAGGTACAGGTCAGTGGTTAGATTTAGAATACGCCACTAATCAGTACGAGGGGCGTGGGCAATTTGGCTCTGTGCTTAAATTCGCTATGAACCTGCGCGATAATTTAGAAGATACTAACAACCACATTTATATAATTAAAGCAGACGGCAACGGTAAACCTATTGCTGGATGGTTAAATGGAGGGCAAGAAAATATAGCTATGTACGCAGGACACATAACACCTGCCCTTGCTAATTTAGTCGCTAATCCTGCGTATGACGAAATAAGAATACATAGCTTTTCATGGGATCAAGGTGAGGGTGATTCTGATACGCAAGGCGAGGCTAACGCATACAATACCAACCTCACTACTTTAATATCCGATCTAAGAACAGCGCTTAGTATTCCTGATTTACCCGTTATAATTAGACGAACAGAAAGTACACACGTTAATCACACTTATGTCGGGGTTGTAGCTCAGGCTCAGGAAGATGTCGTTAACGCTGACGTTAACGCTAGAATAATTAAAGGACCGTGGACTTATGTGGGGGATGATGTGCACATTGACGGCGTGTCACAAAATGCCGTTGGCGATGAGAGATACAGATTAACTAACTTGATGACTAAGGGGATTTTATACAGTGGCTAATTATGGCGTGAAATTCAATGGTTCAGGTAAAGTAACTACAGCTCAGTGGACTTCAGGGTTGGTCTTTAGTGTTAGAATGAGATTCAAAACAGGTGCGCTAGCTGTCACTCAGGGGATTATAGGTAAAAATGCAGATTTAAACGATTACTTAGCTCTGTATGCAGACGGTAAATACTCATTAAAGGGTAGTAACGTATCTTTCAAGGTGTCAAATACCGGTCTTATGGTAGCGAATACAGAATACGTGATCGAGTTTGGGCGTACAGGAAGTACGCTAGGGTACGTAAACCTCTATCAAGGCGACGGCACAACATTAATAGATACTGAGACATTCACTACTGACGCTAATTTTGTTTTTGATCGGCTTGGTGTAGCTAGTACGTTAATTTCAGATATTACATTATGGGCTGTGGATATTACAGGCGGGACACAGTCTCGCAATTATATCTCTACAATAAACACAGGGACAAATTGGTCTGAAATTGCAGGTGGGCAAGATGGTACACTGGCGTCTTTGGCAACAGATGGTAGTGAGTGGGTTTTAGATGCAGCAGTCGCAACACCTATAACCTTTACAGGTACAATACCTAATCTTTCATATAACACCGGCGACGTGGTAAGCGAAGATTTATCTAGTTACTTCTCAGGTGCAGCAACACCCTTTACATCTACGAGTATAGGCACTGTATTAACTGGTACGGGATTAACACTCGACACTAGTTTTGTGTTATCAGGTACAGCTACGGAATCGGCTGTTACGGGTGTTGTTGTAACTGGTACTGATATAGATTTGGCGACAGCAGATTCAAACGCATTTAATATAACTATTGCCGCTGCTGCATTAGACCCAACAAGAGCAGAGATTGAAGCAAGTGACGAAACAGGCGGCACTAGTCCGCCATTCTTGGTTAATGACTTTGAGGTTGGTGATGCGTCAACCGATGAGTTTGCTTTTACTATTGATAATCAGCCGTCAGATGGTGTGCTCGTTACTGATGAATTCTCACGCTTTACATTTAGCGGTGCGGCAATTGGTAGTTACTCTTTTGATTACACTGGATATAAGAACGGCGTTAGTTACGGGTCGGCTACGGTATATATTGAAGTAGTCGCTATATCGTCAACACTAAACCTTACCGCAACAGGTATACCAGATGGTACATACTTGGCTGAAATATGGGACGCAGGGCAAGATCCCATGGTAAGACTGTCCGTTTTGGGTTTAGATTTTAGTGGCGATACATCAAAAACCACGGTAGATCTCGCCGTAGGAACGCTGACTAAAACGATTATTGATGGTAGTAACCCACCAGAGACAGGGGTGTTATGTTACGGAGTAACTGAGTAATGGCATATAATACTTTTACAGGTTATAACGTATTTAGTGTGGGTGCTGCCGCACCTGCGCTAGACATAACCACATCGAACTCAAGCCTTTTAGAAGGAGAGATAGCTACACTAACCTTTACTTTTAGTAAGGATGTTATAGGTTTTGATGGCGGAGATATTGCCATTACAGGCGGTACAATTAGTGCCTTTAACGGTTCAGGCAGTGTTTATACTGCAACGTTTACACCGCCTACTGAAACCAATGGTTCATCGGATATTACTGTTAATGATAATAGCTACGCAGACACCAGTGGCAATAATGGTACGGGTGATAGCTTAAATATCACTATTTACACGATTACGCCTGACACCACAGCACCGACTCTATCGATTAGTTCGGATAAGCTGGCACTAGGTATAGGTGATACAGCCAATGTAACGTTTACCTTTAGCGAAGTTGTAACGGATTTTGATATTAATGATGTAGTCGCAACGCTTGGTACGATATCGGGTTTTAGTGGTGGTGATGCGCTATATACGGCAACTTACACCCCACCAACTAATACAAGCTCAATTGTTAATGTTAGTGTTGCTGATGATTCATACACAAACACTAATGGGAATGATGGTGTGGGCGACTCCATCGCTATAACAATTAATACATCTTTACCTGTTGAGAATATAACGGTAGCTAGTGGTGCACACAAAACCATCACTAACCAAAAAACATCAGCATACGCGAGAAGGGTTTATATTGGCGATGTTGAAGCGTACTCTATCAACGTTAGTGAATGGCTATCTGGTGAAGCTATAACCTCGACAGGTATTTTATGTGAAGACGGTGGCGTAATAGTTGGCTATAATAATGAAGTGGACGGGTTAATATCCGTACTTGTTACAGGTGCAAGTGTCGGGGGCGCTAATGTCATATTTGATTACAGCACAGCAACACGAAACACCTGTACGAAAATGATAATTAAGGTAGTTAATAGCTGCTAGAAAGCTTTAATGTTGCCACGCATCAGGTAGTGGCGGCATAAAAAATAAATAAAGTAATAATTGCAGGTCATGGCTGCACAAAAGTAAATGCAAGAGTTATTGCAGATTGCCAGTCGTTTAGTTCAGCTAAACACATTACGCTCTACGGGGGCAGGATGTCACAAGTAAACCCAACAGATACAGAGCTAGATGATTACGCCACTGAATATATCAAGCATGGCGACCAAACAAAGGCGTGGATTGCCGCGTTTCCAAAATCTAAAGCCAAGCCAGAAACCGTACACGCTAGAGCCTCAGAGTTCCATAAAAATAGTAAGGTTAAAGTAAGGATAGGTAAGGTTAAAGTAAGGGTTGCTGAAATAGCTGAAAAGAAGTTTACAATCACCATAGAAACACGCCTACAGTGGTTAAAAGATATTTTCGACGCAGGTATGCAGACTTATCTCGATGCGCAGGGAAACAAGCGTAGGGAGAGCCTTACAGCTTCAAGGTCTGCAATTGATACTTTAAATAATATGCTAGGTATTGATGAAGAAAGCGGAACAGTTAAACCTGTTAAAGTTATGATAGGAGTTAAAGATGCCTCTCGACCTTAATTTTCCACAAAATGAATTTTACCACATGGATAAACCCTTTCGTGCTTTCGTTGGTGGGTATCGTTCAGGTAAAACCTTTTTAGGTTGTGTTAGGTTGTGCGCCTTAGCATTAGAATACCCAGGTATACGATTAGGTTACTTTGCACCAACATACCCACAAATAAGAGATATATTTTACAATACGATTACTGATGTTGCTGAATTGCTCGGTATGACTGTCGAGATACTTAGCTCAAAGAATGAAGCTTACCTTTATTATTACGGCGACTTACATGCAATAGTTAAATGCAGATCAATGGAGAAGCCGCAGAGCATAGTGGGGTTTGATATTAATCATGCGTTAATTGATGAGATTGACTGCATGAAGAAAGAAAAAGCCGATCAAGCATGGAAAAAAATTGTAGCCCGATTATCATCAAAGGGTTTTGACGAGCAAAGGCTGTATGATGAAGAAATGAGCGCGGAATTAGTTATCGAGGCACTTAGTGAGAACACTGTTGACTTTACAACCACCCCAGAAGGCTTTAACTGGATACATGACTTTTTTGTTAAACAGGTTGAGGATGATAAAAAATCAACAAAACCAAAAGGCTTAGATAAGTATTATGGAAGGGTTCATGCGTCTACAAAACAAAACGCTATTAACTTACCCGTTGATTATATTGATAAGTTATATGCAACCTACCCGTCTAACTTAGTTGATGCTTATGTTGATGGCTTATTCGTTAACTTGAAAGGTGGTACTGTTTACCGGCTATTCGACAGAAAGAAAAATCACTCTGATGAAATAGACGACAAAAACGAAACTTTACATATTGGAATGGATTTCAACGTTGGCAAGATGAGTGCAATAGTTCATGTTGAGCGCAATGACGACCCAATAGCAGTAAATGAAATATTCGGACTATTAGATACTGATGAAATGATTGCTGAAATTAACCGTTTATATCCTGATAGAAGTATTTATGTATATCCTGATAGCTCAGGCAAAAACCGTAAATCAGTTAATGCTAGTGAAACCGACATAAGCAAACTTGAAGAACAGGGTTACTATTTACGCTACGATTCGGTAAATCCCTTTGTACGTGATAGAATAAACGCTATGAATGCCATGTTATGCAATGGTGCAGGTGAAAGGCGCTATAAAATAAATACTAATTTATGCCCTAGATATACCGATGATTTAGAGCAGCAAGTTTATAACAAGCAAGGCGAACCAGACAAGGCACACGATAAAGACCACATGCCAGATGCAGGGGGTTATTATATCGCGTATACTTATCCAATAATCAAACCAATGACAAGTGCGGACTACAAATGGCGACGATAGAGAGAAACTTAAGCATTGTAAATAACGTCGAATATGACGAATATGCAAGTCGGTGGGCTACTGTTCGCGCCTTTAATGATGGCGAGCCAAAGCTGAAGCAGTTTGACTTGATGCGCGCCGGCGGATCCTCCAATAGAGTGTCATTTTTACGGCGCATCAACCCAAGCGACACATCTGACTACAACAAAGAGAATAATATAGACAATATCAACGGTGCTGTTTTATTTAACACTGTCGTTAAAACTCGCTCTGGCTTGCTTGGTATGCTTTACCGTAAACCACCTGCCGAATCTGAACTGCCCGAATCAATAAGGTACATCTATAAGAATGTAGATGGTTCAGGTTTATCAATGGTTCAACAATCACGCTCAGTAAGTAGCGATGTGGTCTCGATTGGTCGTGATGGCCTATTAACTGATATGCCCCGCAATGATGAAGGTGTACAGATTACGCAGAGTGATGTTAATAACGGATTTAGAGCCTCTATTCAAGAGTATAAAGCTGAGTCTATTATAGATTGGCACGAATCTGTAATTAATAACGTTAAGGTACTTGATGAATTGTGGTTGTGCGAGCAAATAACCACATTAGTACCTGGTACACTAAATACGCGTGAAATTAAGAATCAATACAAGGCTTATCGCCTTAGTAGTTCAGGCGTAACAGTTCAAACATATACAGACTCAGAAGACGGTAAAGGCTTAGGTGATTCTGAAGAGGTAATTGTTACTGATTCGTCAGGGGCGGCGCTAACCATGATCCCCTTCGTATTCGTAGGCTCAAAGAATAACCAGTCTAAAGTTGATAACTTACCGTTAGAGCCAATCGCCTTAGTAAATAAAGGGCATTATCAAGAGTCTGCAAACCTAGCTGGCTCAAGCTTTCAGTTGTCAGCATGTCAACCTGTAATTAGTGATACTAATTACGGTAGAATGATGAACGACCCTAGAAACATAGGTAAAGTGGAGTTAGGTCCAAACTCTGCCATGGTTTTATCATCAGAAGGTAGCTTTGCCTTGGTTGCTCCACCGCCAAACCCCTTAGCAAAATCTATCCAGGATGGATACAAAGAGCAAATGATTGAGTTGGGCGCTCAATTAATTACACCAAATGGTGGTATTGAAACTGCTGAAGCTGCACGATTAAAACACGCCTCTGACGTATCTGATTTAGAGGTAATATCTGAAAATATTTCTTCTGCATACACTAAGAGCTTAGAACACGTTTGCATGTTTATGGGTGTTGAGTATAAGGAAGAATACACATTTAAACTCAACTCTGAATTCTTTGAAGTGTCATTAACTGCCGATGAAGCTCTTAAGTGGGTTCAGACTTGGCAAGGTGGCGCGATGTCTAAGTCAGAACTTGATACCATCATGGTAAAAGGTAAAGCAATAGGTGCAGATGTTGATCTTGATTTGATGAATAAAAACATTGAAGACAATTCACCTTCAGTCAATCTCGATGAATAGCAATGGCTAAAACATCACCTGAATTGATCTCGATAGCAGCAAAAAACCAAGCTTTACTGGAAGGAGTTAAGCTTGGTTTGCATGCTAAATTTGAACCCTTCCTCAAAAAGATTGATAAGCAGGTCAGGGTTGCAATACTTACCGCGCCTGATATCCAGACATCTAAAAAGGTAGCCAAGGCTTTAGAGCGTGAAGTTAACGCGATTCAACAAGCAATCTACATTGATTACCTAGCAGAGTTAAATGCTGACTTAGCTGAGCTAGGTGTTCAGCAAGCAGGGTTTGAAGCGGCAAGCTATGAAAGCGTAGTTGTTAAGTTTCAATCAAAGATACCATCACAAGAGCAAGTTATATCTGCGTACTCCATCAATCCGTTACAGGTTGAGAATTACGCGGGCAATCCATTACTAGCTAATGTCATTAAAGATAATTCAGCTAAAGAAATTAAGCGAATCAATAAAGCTATTTCTGACGGTTTTGGTCAAGGATTAACGAACAAGCAAATATCAACAAATATCCGAGGAACTAAAGCCAATAGGTTTAATGACGGTCAGTTAGCCAGTGTTAATCGCGCTAATGCTTCAATTACTCGTACGGCAGTCCAACACATATCAACGCAAGCAAGGCTAGCAACCGCCAAGCAAAATAAGGACCTCGTAAAAGGCTACAAGATAGTTGTAACCTTTGACAGCAGAACGACGACGCTTTGTTATGATATCGGTCAGCAAAACGAAACTTTTGAATTAGATAAGGGGCCTATGCCGCCCTTGCACTACGGGTGCAGAGATACAATAACAATGGTACTTAGTGAGAAGTTCGATTTCTTAGATCAAGGTGCCACGCGATCAACGGTTAACGGGCAGGTTAGCACAAAACTAGGTTCTTATGATTGGATGCTTGACCAACCAAAAAGCTTTCAAGAGGCTAGTATGGGCGTTAAGCGAAGTAAGCTATTGCGTGACGGTGGCATCACACCCACCGAATACGCAAAATTAAGCACAAACAGTAGGTTTGAAACCTTAACTATAGAGCAGATGAAAAAGAAAGCGCCAAGCGTGTTTGAGGCGGCAGGGCTTTAAATTCCAGCCCCACCTACTTTATATGGTGTGCATGACTTTATCATGCCGCCACTTCTTCTGTCGTAATTTGGAGTACTGCATCCACTAGGTAATTCATTGCAAACCAGTGTTGCGCCTATGTCATGCATCTTTAAGTGCAGTTTTATAATGGTTTTAACAATCCTTAATGATGGGGTTTTCCCTGATTGAGTGAAGATACAAGTATCACCTACTCGTTTATATTCCCAGTTACCTCCCGATGCAACACATAGTTTGCCTGCTATTTCAATATTCATCACTTACTCTCCTTTACTTTAATGTCAGCAGTTACTCTCTTTGTTGCCGCATCAATAGCATCAATCATAAAGGTTGACTTATAACCAGGAGGATTACCGTAAATATCTCTTGTTGTTGCTGTAGCCTCCATTAATTCATCATACTTAACCTTACTCATGACAATCATTTGCTGAGGCTCACGACCAGGCTTTTGAGTCACGATACACAATGCCTCACCTGTTTCTTCGCACTCTGTTAAATGGTGCGCCATTCGCTTACGTGCTGCTTCACCGTTAATTATTTTCATCTATAGTTTCCTTTTTAAGTTGCTCTAAATTGCTTTTGTATGGGTAGGGTGCGCAACTAGAGTGGATTATTTCTTGTAGCTCGCTCCTGCTTGCGCATACATAAATGTTTTTAGTGTGGTTATCTAGGTTGTCTCCATTTATGTGTAACACCATTTCCACGTTAGGAATCAAATCTCTACCAATAAATTCAGAGGCGACCAATCTGTGTTCTTGAATAAACTTACCTTTACGTGTCGCTTTTGTTTTACCTCTTGCTTTCACCCACATCACGCCGTCTTTTTCAAACCTATCACTTCCGTATATATCTTGTGATTTATCAAAACACACTTTAGAGCAGTAGCCAGATCTCTCTGCCCTTGAATTCCTTACTATATATTTATATGTGCATTCTCTGCATGTCAACTCAGTGTTATTATCCTCTTTCTTGCATTTCATTGAGCAATACTTTGATTCAGGTCTTGGCGGATTGTCGTACCTCTTTTTTACATTGTTACTACAAACAATACAGCAACCCATATTTATTCCTTAATTAATTAACCTGTACTGATAGTAGTACAGCTAGCCGTACAGCGCAACCTTATTTTGTATTTAGTTGATAAAGTGTTAAAATGTAACTGTTAACAAATAAAACGGACTGGTACCATGAATTTTAATGATTATGATTTAAGTGATGAGCTACGGGCAAGACTCACTACAGACTATGATGCAAATGTATCTGATCTAAAGGCTAAAAACACAGAGTTGATTGAGCGCGAGAAGCTACAAAAAGAGGCTAACGAGTCTTTAAAGTTATCCCACGCTACAGACGCTGAAAAGGCAAAGCTCGACATTGCTGAGGCTAGCGGAAATGTAAAGACATACAAGAAGCAGTTAGCAGAAAGTAAAGAGACTCTTAATTCTGTGAGGCATGAATTTTCACAAGAAAAAGACGAGCGAATAAAATTGGATGCTTTAAATGTGTTTAGTGCAAACCTTGTGTCAGGTAGCGACATGGGCAGAAAAGGCATGATTGACACATTTAAAGAAAATACAAAGGTTGTTGATGGTGTGCTAGTTACTAATGACCCGTCAATGACAGTTGAAAGCTTAACTAGTAGCCTTATTACGGATAAAGCTAACGCTGGTTATGTTGTTGTTAAAGTTGGCAGCGGAGCAGGCTCGACAGGCTCAAACGGTGGATTTAGCTCGGTTAAATCCCTTAAGGACATGACAGCAACGGAGGAGGCTATTTTAGCCAATGAAGACCCTGCGCTGTATCAATTATTATTAACTAAGTAAGGGCTAAATTATGGCTGTAAAAATTGTGGATATTTATAATCCGTTGACATTCGCTCGCAGAGAGCAAGAAGCACAAGTTGAATTAAACGCGTTTTTAGCGTCTGGTATTATGGTTTCAGATCCTCGCGTATCTGACCAAGCATCAGTTGGCGGGAACAAGGGCGAGTTGCCATTCATCAAACCATTAGGTACTGAAGAACCAAATTACTCTAATGACGATCCTAATAGCAAGTCGACATCTAAAAAAGTGTCTGGCGCTAAAATGGAATGGCGCTTAGCTTCACAAAACCAATCTTGGTCAACTATGGATTTAGCGCGTGAATTGGCGCTTATTGATCCAGTTGGTGCAATTACTGGTCGTCAAGGTGCTTATTGGGCTACCACTAACGAACGTCGATTGATTCAATCTTCGCTTGGTATTTTGGCTGATAACGTCGCTAACGATGCAAGCGACATGGTTGTGTCTGTTGCCACTGATGCGGCGTCACCTGTTTTAGATGATGCCAAGATTAGTGCTGACATTATTATTGATGCCCGTCAAACTGCCGGCGATCATAAGGGTGGCTTTGCTGCTATTGCTATGCACTCAGTTATCCACGCTACACTTGAGAA
>Ga0308011_10001189_pt1 | contig 12105 bp, 10 predicted proteins | sample Neamet177_FD_203144 | JGI IMG/M metagenome (GOLD analysis project Ga0308011, IMG submission 203144) | Marine microbial communities from water near the shore, Antarctic Ocean - #177 | ecosystem: Environmental > Aquatic > Marine > Unclassified | place: Southern Ocean | collected 2014-07-25
GCATATTTAAGTACAGATAGTACTAATATGAATTTTTATGCATCAGGTAATAATATAGCAAGATTAACTGATGTAGGAACACTTACTGTAACAGGAGATGTTGTAGCTTATGGTTCACCTTCTGATGAAAGATTAAAAGAAAATATAAAACCTATTAAGTCAGCTTTAGATAAAGTAATGAAACTACAAGGGGTTACTTTTGATTGGAAACAGAAAGAAGATGTAATATTAGATATAAAAGAAGATATAGGATTTATAGCTCAAGACGTACAAAAAGTTGTACCAGAATTAATAAGGGAAAATAGTAATGGGTTATTATCAATGCGACATCAAGGTATTACACCTATATTATTAGAAGCTATAAAAGAATTAAAAGCTGAAATAGATTTATTAAAATCAAAACCTTGTACTTGTAATAAATGTAATTGTAATATATAATGGCAGTACCAACTTCAGGAATTCTTCATTTGGAGAAAATGGCAAGAGAAGCAAAATATGCTGATTACAATGGTAGTCAGGCTATGGGTACTATAGCTATGTATGATATAGTGAATGGGGGTAATACACACGGGTCAACACTAAGTTATCCTGCATTAAATAGAAACTGTTTACCAAATCCTACAGGTAGTTTACCAAATTCTGCCGCTAACCCTTGTGAGGATGGATTAGATGTATGTTTTATTATTGATTATACGTCCAGTATGGGCGGTGTGATTGAAACAGTAAAAGATGGTCTTTCAGATGTAATAGCACATATAAATACAGAATCAAGTAGTGATTATAGATTGTCAATGATTACTGTTGACGAGAATACAACTGGAACTCCAAATTATTCAGCGTGTTCTCAATACACTGGATTACCTACTGCACAGAAATATAGTATTGAAGGAAGCACAAATAAATATCAAATTATAACCGCCTGGGAAATGTTCCCGATAGGATCAACAAATAATAGTTCTAGTTTTACAACAGCGGTAGATAACTTAAAAGAAGGGGTGTCAGGTAGTTCTTGTATACAATTAGGATCTGGAGCAGGTGGTCCAGAGCCAATGGATGTGGGTCTTGGTTTAGTTATTAACTCTACTAATTTTGTAAACAATTTTAGAACAGCTGCTGCTAAATATATTATTATGCTTACAGATAATTCTCCAAGTGGACCAGATGATCAGTTTACAGAAGCAGATTATAATCAAGTTTTAGTATATGCATCTACCTGTGTGTTTAGAGGTATTAAAGTATTTGTATTGGGATTAGGTGTTAATAAATTTGTTACAGTAAATGGAACAGCAAGATATCCTTGGAGAGAGTTAGCAGATCAGACAGGTGGAACTTGGGATACAACTTACGACACAACTGATGTTGAGGCAGATATAACTGTTGCTTGTAATGGAGACGGTGTATATGCACCTTACAAATTTTCAGCATGGTATGGATATGATCAAGATTGCACTACAGGGATTACACCTTTTAGTTCAGCACAACAGAATCCAACAAGCACTGGTGCGTGTCTTGCTACAATTAATCAAACGTATTACCATAATGGATCAGCATCTTTACCAGTAGTAGGTGATGAGTGTTATGCTAATCAAAACCAAACAACAGTTTTGGCGGCAGGTTATTATTTACTAGTTTCTGGTTCAAGCGGTAGTGGAATTAGAATAACATCTACTACTACAGGTACCGTTGCTTCTACTTTTACTTGTGTTACAAGATCAACTGCTTATAGATATGCTTTTGCAGGAGGTAAACCCGTTTTAGAATGTGAAGTATCAAGAGCTATAACAACACAATTTTGGCATGATGGCTCAAATTTTTTACCAGCAATTGGTGACACGTGCTACACCTCTGCTACAGGAAATAATTATTTAGGAAATGGAAATTGGATGATTAGAAACACATCGGGTACAGGCACTCCAACAAGTGTAATAACTATTACTGGAGGTGCAGGCGAAATTTCAGCAGCAATCCTTTGTTTAAACTAAAAGAAATATGAAAATATTAGATAGCAACATACAGGATTACGTAGGAACTAACTTTTCAGTATATAAAAGAGAAGGAGGAGAAACTATTATGGAGTTTAATGAAACAAGTAATATTATAGAAAACAATGAAATGTATTCTAAAGTATTGCTTGGTGAATGTGGAACTTGTAATTCATTTTATAAAAACTCATTTGAAGGATTTACATATGACAAAGTATTAATTGCTGGATTAGGTTTTGGTTTAATCCCGCATACTTTATCAGAGGTAAATAACTGTAGTAAAATAGATGTTATAGAGATTGATCAGGAAGTTATAGATTATAATATTTCTTCAGGTCATTTGAATAACAATATAGTTATTATAAAAAGTGATATCTTTGAATATATTACTAATGAGAAATATGATTTAATAATTATAGATACAATTTGGGATGAAAACGAAATGAGTGAAGAGCAAGTTCAAACTTTAACTTCTAAATTTCTTACTACAAACTTAAATATAGGAGGGGCTTTGTATATCCCTATAAAAAATAAATGGTTAATAAATAAATAAAACAATGGCAATTACTTACAAATGGGATATACCCGCAATGAACGCTCACATCCAAGCGGATGGGCAAGACAACGTAATCTACACAGTACATTACAGATACACAGGTTCTGAAGAATCTGGAGGACAAACTTATTCAAGTACTAATATTGGAACACAAAGTTACACGTATGTAGCAGGAGAACCTTTTACACCTTACGAAAATACAGAAGCTTTTGAAGCTCTAGTTATTGGATGGTTAGAAGGATCTTTAGATGTGCCAGCAATGCAAGCAAGTATTGCAGCAAACATTGAGTCTCAAATTACACCAGTAAATGAAGACTTATACTTTACTTGGCAAAACCCAGTGCCGCCAACTCCACCACCAACTCCAGAACCTCCAATTGAAGAAGAAGAGGCAGCTGAAGAAGAAGCAAAATAAAATTTAAATATTAAAAATAATTTGTATATTTGTATAAATTATAACTTTTAAAAATCATTATCATGGCAGAAAAAGCTAAAAAAATTACAGCAGAAGAATTGGAAAATGTCCAATCACTTCAAAAAGAGGTTAACAACTTACTATTAAACATAGGTAATGCAGAGGTAGTTAAGAATCAATTAGTTGCAAAGCATATTAAAGCACAAGAAGACTGGAATGCTTTAACAGCTACATTAGAAGAAAAGTACGGTTCTGTTAATATCAGTTTAGAAGATGGTACGCTATCTGAAATTGAGAAACAAGAAGCTGTAGAAGAAGCTGTAGTAGAAGAGGTATAGTATACCATCATAAATAAGTTTTACAAAATTTTTTAAAGTCAGACATTTCTTGTTTGGTTTTAAAAAATTTTGTATATTATATTTGTATAGCGTGTAAGATCACATTACAATATAGTATAAAAAAATATTTATGATTCCAACTAGTTCTAGCATTTCAACAAATGGATGTGATAATATATCATCCAACTGTGTTATTTGGCAAGGTCCTGACATTGCGTGTATTAATTTATGTAGTGGGGATTCTGTCTCAGAAGTAGTATCAAAATTAGCTACTGAAGTATGTACATTAATTACATCAGGCGTAACAGCTAATCCTAATTTAACAGGTTTAGATTTAACTTGTTTAAATATTCCTGGTACAACACCAACACAAATAGTTCCTGTACTACAGGCTATGGTTGTTCAAATATGTGCCAATACAAACAGCAAGGTTCCTGCTTCTGCAGGGTTACCAATAATGACATTACCTGTATGTTTACAATACAATGATGCAGGTGGTAATCCAGTTACACAACTTCCTTTAGATCAATTTGCTACAAGAATTGCAAATCAAGTTTGTTTGAACTTGTCTGCTATAGGTATCATACAAAGTACATTAACTTCATATAATACAAGACTTAATACATTGGAGGCATGCGTGCTTCCTTGTTCAGGTGCTGTAGTAGAAGCACAGGTTGTACCAACATGTATATTACCTAGTGTTTTAACAAACGTTTCAGTATTGTTACTTGCTTTAGAAGCAAGGTTCTGCGCATTAGAAACAGCAGTAGGATTACCTTCTGCAATTTTAGGAACTATTGGTCAAACATCATTAACATCTGCATCAGCTCAATTAACTAATCCTGGTAGTAACTATGGTAGTATTGGAGGATGGAACAGTACACCTGTTAATCTTGCACAAACTGTGCAAAATGCATGGGTAGTTATAGATGACATGTATACTGCTATTGCAAGTATACAACTTAACTGTTGCCCAAGCGGATGTGATACTGTTATATTTAAATACACTACAACAAATAGTTTAAGTAGTGCTGGAGAAATACAAGGTATTAATTTTAATTTTCAAACATCTTCTATCCCTGCCGCATTTAATGATTGTGCAGGAAGCACTGTTATAACTATAACAGATGTTGATAGTGTAGCAGTTACATCAATAGTAAATGTAAGTACATTACAAAATGATGCATCAGGTGTATTAGTAAATATACCAACTTTAAATACAAACGGTAACTTATCTGTATCAATAGCATTCTGTGCTACTAATGCAGTAGATACATGTAGTGAAACACAAACTAGTGTAATTACAGGTGTGGTACCATGTCCAGCTGGAGTTACTGCAACTTCAATAACTCAAACAGGTGTGACAGTAGGATTTACTAATTTACTTGGAACAACAGCTACTTATGTTATAGACATAATAAATACTGCAACAACATTAGTTGTAGGAACATATACTCAAAATAATCCTACTGCTACTGTAACACATGCATTTACAGGATTATTACCGGGTACTAATTTTAGTGCTAGGATAACAGTTACTATGAATGGTATAACTCAAGTTTGTCCTAATCCTACATTGTTTAGTTCATTAACTGCAGATGCACCTTGTACAAATGGTATGGATGTAGCATTTATTATTGACTATACAAATAGTATGGGTGGTGAAATAGATGCAATTAAATCTGGAGCAGCATCTTTAGTTAATACTATAGATACTTCATCAGGTTCTAATAATTACAGATTAAGTTTAGTAACAGCGGATGAAGCTACTGGAACTACATCTAATCCAACTTACAACACATCTACTGATTATGTTGCTTTACCAGCTTCACAAAGAATTATAAATACTGGAACTGGTCATAGACAATTTGTTACTGCTTGGGAAATGTTCCAAACAGATAATGGAACTTCATTTACAACACAATTAAACTTATTAAACACTGGATCTCCTACTGCAGGTGTGCCTTTAGGTAACGGTGGTGGAAGTCCTGAGCCTACAGATATGGCTTTAGGACAGATAATAGAGGCTAGTGTATTTACTGGAGCATTTAGAAATGACGTTGCTAAATATGTTATTATTATAACAGACGCAGCACCGGGTGGTAATGATGATGTATTTAACGATACTGATATTGCTAGATTAAATTCATTACAAGCTACAGCATTAGCAGAAGGAATTAAAATATTTGTCTTAGGAGCTGGTACATCGTTTACATATGTAAATGGAAGTACAACAGTTTACCCATGGAGAGATATATCAATCAATACAGGAGGTAATTGGAACTTAAGTGAAGACCCTTCTACAATATCATCAGAAATAGTAGCGGGTTGCTCATAAAATTAAAGAAATAAAAAATGGCATGTAATTGTACAAAATGTAGTAGTAAATGTAGTTGCGCTGACACAGCGTTAACTAATGCATGTACCTACACCGATTGTAGTACTGGTAGTGAAAGATGTGATGACGTTCAAAGTGCATCATGTGTAAGCTATACAGGTACATCGTTTCAAATAGGACCTGCAAGCACAAGAATAACAATAACATCTGGTGAAAGATTAGATTCTATTATACAAAAGTATGCTATGATATTATCAAATGGATTAGGTACTTGTACATCAAGTGATGTTCAACATGATCCTTATAATGTTTATGCTGGAGTTATTACAAGCTCTACGGCATCGGTTATATGGGATGGTATATGGAGTTCAAGTACAGGTTTGAATGTATATTATGATACACAGATAGCTCCAACAGGTTGGACGCTTGTAAATTCAACACCAATAGTAACAACCGTTTCTAATTATACAATAACAAACTTAGTTGCTAGTACAGCATATAAAGTAAAAGTTGTAGATAACGGTAATTCTGCTGCATGTAAACCAATAGAAATTTTATTTTCTACACTAGCAACAGGTTAAAAAAACAACAGAGTGGTAGTTTGTTGGTTTTCTACTACACGAGTTGGAAGAGATTGGGGAAACTCAATCTCTTTTTGTTTTATAACTGTTTGATACCAAAAGAATTAAAAATTTAATTATCTTTGATTAATTAATAAATTTTTACTATGACAAATATTAAAAAACAAATTAGTGAAACATTAAAATGGAAAAAGCATCCTTCTTATTGCGCTGCTAAATTAAACATTACAGAAAAGCAATACATTAAAATTAAAAAGCAAATTCTTTACGAAAGAAAAAAGCACAAGAAAAAAGAAAAACATTTACAAGATGTATCACTTGATGTAAATGTAACTGAAGCCATTGATTTAGAGAATGGGACTGGAAAACTTTCTGGAACATTTAATCACGAACCTAAGTCAGCAGAAGAAATAATATTCTTATTAAAGATAGATACAACCAAATGGAAACTATCTCAATATTGGAATAAACAAATGGGAGACCATTGGAGAGTATCAGCTTTGATTTCTCAAATTAAAAATCCAGAACAAAAGTTTTTTGAAAACTTACTAGAAAACTGGATACCAAAAAAATACAAAATATTAAACTCACCTTTTAGAAATAAATATAATAATGATCCTCATTGTGCAGTAATTTCATTACAGGATATACATTTTGGTAAAGAAGGTAATGATACTATAGATAAAGATTTTGAAGATACAGTAAAGAACTTAGTACAAAGAGCACATGCTATACACCACATAGAAAAAATGTATTTTGTTGTAGGAGGAGATCTAATTAACATGGACACCTTTAGTGGAACAACTACAGGTGGTACACCGTTAGACAATTGTATGGGAGCTACAGAAGCTTATATACAAGCATTTGATGCTATGCATTGGGCAATCACTTATATCAAATCATTTTGTGAAGAGCTTGTTGTAGTTTATGTTCCTGGTAATCATGATAGACTATCTTCATTTCACTTAGCTCATGCTTTATCTCAATCAATTGAATGTGATAATATTACATGGGATGTATCATATGAAGAAAGGAAAGTGCATGTTTGGAAAGATAACTTTAATGCTTTTGAACATGGAGATAAACGTAGTAAAAATAATCCTTTAATATTTGCATCTGAATATCCTAAACAATGGGGAGCTACAACAAATAGAACATTATTCAAAGGACATATACATACAGATAGAAAAGTAGAATATATGACTTCTAATGAAACAGCAGGGTTTATAGAAAAGACTTTACCTAGTTTAGGAAAGGCAGACTATTACCATCATAGTAACAAATTTACTGGAAATAGAAGATCTGGTAAACTAGAAATTCAACATCCAACAATGGGTAACATATGCGTTTTAACTTATCAAGCGTTATAATCACCCCAATTAAATTTCATTAAGTGGGGTTTTTTTTGTAAATTATAAATATAACTGTATGATTACCAAATTTAAAAAACCAGATTTAAAAGCCTCTAGACATAGAGAAAAAAGATTAGGTATATTAAACGAAGAAACAATATTAGAATTTAAAGAAAAAAAACCTTTATATTCTAATATTGATAATGATAAATTAAAGAAAATAATAAAATTATATAATGTAAAACTATGGAATGCGGTTATAGATTATAGAGATGGTGTAGAGTTACCAGATTCATTGGGTTATTTATTTATTGGAACATGTCCTTCATCTAAAACAATTAATCCTAATTATACTCTATCACATCAATATGGTAAAATCTTACAAAATAAAAATTGGGAAACTGATGGCAATTTAGCTAAGATATTCTATACCAACTGGTCTACAAAATATAGATTTAAAAACAGGGAGTTATGGAGTTTTGTTGCATGTAGAGAATTTAAAAGAGCAGTATCTAAATCTTATCCTAAAAATTGGACAAAGTATTTAGTTATGAAAAACAAATATAGAGTGGCTCATTTATATGATCAAAACATTGAACAGACAAAAGAGATTCTCAAAAATTATAATGAATTTGAAATATAAAAAACATGTCAACAATAGCAGAAGCAATATCAAGAATTAGAGGACAAGTTAAAGCAGAAGTACAAGATGCATATGTTACAGACAGATATATATTTAGTTTAATAGAAAAGTTTGCCCAAGTATTAATGCGTAGGCAAGATTATGCTAATAAGCTAATGAAATTTAATTCTGTATGGAAGGCATTACCTTACGTTGAACTAATAGATGTAGATAAAGTTGAAGCACATTGTTCAGGAATATCAAGTGGTTGTACAATAAAACGTACAAAAGTAAGATTACCTTCTATGATAGAAGGATATTGGGGACCGCTTATCCGTACTGTAAGCTCCATAGATGGCTCACAAGAGCTTCAAGCAACTCAACCGGGTACATATACCTCTATGACTAAAACAACGTCATTCAAGTACAATACAACAAGATACTTTTGGTGGTTAGATGGATATATATATTCTCCTAATATAGAATGGGATGCACTAAAATTAGAAGGTGTGTTTAATTCTGATATAACAGCATGGAATTGTGATACTACAGATGACTGTACACCAAGATACAACCAACCAATATATATACCGGAAGCTTTATTTGCAGAAATAGAAAGTCAAGTAATAAATACTATGATGAATACTATGCAAGTTCCAGCTGAAGATTCAGATAACAAAATTAATATACATAGATAATGGGAGTATCAAATAAATACAGAACGTTTACTTCATTAATGGAAGATGTTTCCATTGACTTTTCCACATATGCTTTAGAAGGTATGATTGAACCTGCTCAACTTATTAAAGTTGCAACTAGAGTAAACTATGATTTGGGTTTAAGAATTCATAGAACTAAGGAAGTAGTAATAGATATTGAACACGGAAGAGGTCAACTGCCTATGGACTTTGCATTTCTTAATTACGCATTTTTGTGTGGTGAATATAAAGTTAATGCAACCATGCCTTCAGGTACACACGTAGAAACATTTAATGATGTACCCTATGTACCTTCTCCAAAAGGAGTTGGTATATGTGAAACAGCTCAAACATGTAAAGATGTTTGTGTAATTAATACTTGTGATGGAAACAATAGTCATCAGTTAGTTCACAGAATTGGGCCAAATCAATTTAGAACTTATAGTACTTTTATGCAATTAAGAATACAAGATGTAAATACTACAACTTGTTTTTGTCCTACTCTTGGAGCACAAGCTCCAGATATAGCAGAAGTAGTGGATGGTTTTTTAAATACATCTTTTAGATCTGGGAAGGTATATCTAAGTTATCAAGGAGCTATGGAATCAGCTGATGGTGACTTGTTAGTATTAGATCAACCTTATTGTAATGAGTATTATGAATATGCATTAAAACAAAGAATATTAGAAAATATGATTTGGCAAGGTGAAAGTGTTACTCAACAGTTGGGGTTGGTAGAACAAAGGTTAAGAGCGGCAAGAAATAACGCATTAAGTTTTGTTAATACACCTAACTTCCAAGAGATGAGAAAAGTTTGGACAATGAATAGAAGAGCTCAATATCATAATTATTATAATATGTTCTTGAGTAATCCTCCTGTTAATCCTAGAGTAATTGGTAATGGAGCACTTAGTTCAGCATCAACAAATAGTGCAAGTTCAGTAAGTTAAGCTTACTAATAAAGAAGTAAATTACTATGGCAAAGCAAAATAATAAACAAGGTACAACATCTGTGGTTACTAATTCATTTATTAAAGGAATGAATAAAGATATTACACAGTCTATGGAACCTGAACAAAGTTGGTGGAATGCTCGTAATGCAGCTAATAATTCTAACGATGGTGATTTAGGTACAATAGGTAATGAACCTTCTAATTTACAGTGTGGTGTTATACCATATACTATTATAGGTGCTGTACATAGATATGGGGATGAGTGGGTTATATTTTCCACTGATAATATATCTTCAGAGATAGGGCGCTTTGATGATAGTGAATGTAAGTACACTACAATTATTAATGATCCTTGTCTAGCTTTTAACACTAAGAATTTAATAACAGGTGCATCTAAAGAAAATTTTGATTGTACTTGGGAAGTATATTTTGATGACGGTAATAATCCATCAAGGGCATTAAATATTGATGATGTACCATACGTTCAATATATAAGTTCTGCAGAAGGAGATCCATGTGTAGTATATAGTGATGTAACACCTAAAAGATTAAACTGTGAAAAAATAAGATTGGCTCCTTTAGTTGATACACCTTGTGTTGTTTTACAAAAATCAACAGATGGTGGTATGATGCAAAATGGTGCATATCAAGCTTTTATAGCTTATACAGAAAATGAACAACGTGTAACTGATTTTATAGGTATATCTAATATACAAACACTATGGAGTCATGTGGGAACAGACGGTTCATTAGATATTAACATAAGCAACTTAGATAAAGACTATGAGTTTTTTGAATTAGCTTTATTAGTAAGGAATCAAGGACAAACATATGCTAAGCGTATTGGTTTATATAGTACAGAAAGACAAAGTATTAATTTAGATTATCTAGATGATTCTTTACTTTCTGTAGATTTAAAATTAATACCACAAAGAAGTCCAGCATATGAAAAATCAGAAGCAATGTATGTTGTTAATGATTGGTTAATTAGACAAGGACCAACAGAGCAATTTGATTTTAATTACCAACCTATTGCAAATAACATTACAACTCAGTTTGTAGTAAATGAAGTATCATCAACATATTACAGTTTAGGTGGAAATAAGTTGGGTTTTTTAAGAGATGAGCAATATGCATTTTTTATAAGGTGGATATATAATACAGGAGAGAGATCTTCTTCTTATCATATTCCCGGAAGAGCACCTGAGTTTTATGTTCCAGCAGGACAAAATGAAGATGTAAAAATATTTGGAGATAATGTTTTAGATCCAGATGGGGATCCTGTATTTAAAGTTTATAATACAGGAAAAGTAACTTCTCTTGTAAATGAGATACAACCAGATGGCAGTAGAATAATTGCTAAAGGTAAAATGGGATACTGGCAATCAACAGAAAGATACCCTTCTAATAGACCTGATATATGGGGAGACTTATGTGGTAAGCCTATTAGACATCATAAAATGCCAGCAGAAGATGCTAGCAATTCTCTACATATAAGCACAACTAGTGGTGATTTAATTAATGTGTTAGGTGTTCAATTTGGAAACATAGGAAGACCTAAATACAACGATGGAACTTATTTACCTAATGTTGTAGGTTATGAATTACTTAGAGGATCAAGAGGTGGTGCTAAATCAATTTTAGGAAAAGGTCTATTTAGAAACATGCGTAAGTATACTGTACCTAATGCAGAAAATTTAATAGGAAACGATGTTCAAGGTTTATATCCTAATTACCCTTATAATGATTTAAGACCAGATATATATTTTCATAAAGGTGGAAATAATAATATTAATAGGACAGAAGGATGTAATAACTTTACTAAATCTATTATTGATTTTCCACCTTTAGGAGCTGATGGTATTGTAGATGGTGTGCAAACAGGGTACTCTCAAAAAGCATTTACTTTTTCTTCTCCTGATTTAATGTTTACAAAGCCATTTTTAAATGCTTATGAAACAAGAATATATGGAGATTTGGATGGACAATCTAGTGGGTATTTTAAAGCATCAGAAGACCATCCTCAATTTAAATTATTAAGAAATGGTGCAGCGGTAATTGCAGCCTTTATAGGTGTTGGTTATGCAATAGGTCAAGTTCAGGGTGACAGATCTGAGAATATTCAAGGAGCAAGATCGCAATACCATGCAAATGATTATGGACAGATTGTTCCTGGACCAGGAGCTACTACAGGTGGAGGTTTAAATCTAGCAGCAAACGCTGCTGGGGCACTTGCTGGTAAAGGAGTAGCACTTGCAGGAGCAGCAATA
>Ga0308011_10001192_pt1 | contig 12095 bp, 10 predicted proteins | sample Neamet177_FD_203144 | JGI IMG/M metagenome (GOLD analysis project Ga0308011, IMG submission 203144) | Marine microbial communities from water near the shore, Antarctic Ocean - #177 | ecosystem: Environmental > Aquatic > Marine > Unclassified | place: Southern Ocean | collected 2014-07-25
CTGGCTTGGAGTTGATCCTGAACGGATTTACATTACCGGCGGAGCTTCTGAGAACGATGGCATTGCTCAAATTATTGCCAATGTTTTCGGTGTGCCGGTTGATCGGTTGGATGTTCCCGGGTCGGCCACGATAGGGGCAGCGATGCGAGCGGCCCATGGAATTGGGAAAGATCTTGCCGATCTTGAATCGAAATTTAGCCAGCCGAAAGAAGGGCGCAATATTGAGCCCGAGGAAGGGGCAAAGGAGATTTACGACGGGATGATGGCGTCTTTTCTCGACTTTATTAAGGAACAAAAGAATTCTTAGCGGTTTCCGCTTCACTCGCTGCCGAGATCTTTTAGACTAATGTCAGCCATTTAATTCAAATAAATCATGTCCAGACCAGTCACACTATTCACCGGCCAGTGGGCCGATCTTCCGCTCGCTGAACTCCTCCCGAAAGTCAAAGAAATGGGCTACGATGGAGTCGAACTCGCCTGTTGGGGCGATCACTTTGATGTCCAGGCCGCTCTCAATGAAGAGGGCTACGTCGAAGGCCGCTGGGAGCTTCTTAAGCAGAATGATCTTTCCTGCTTTGCGATCTCGGCCCATCTCGTCGGTCAAGCGATTTGCGATCCGATTGACGAACGTCACGCCGCCATTCTTTCACCGACCATCTACGGTGATGGCGCTCCCGAGGGGGTGCGCCAACGTGCGGCCCAGGAAATGATCGATACCGGCAAAGCCTGCCGCAAGTTTATCGATGCTGGAAAAGATTATATGGCAGGTCGCGAGCAATTGGGCATCGGAGCTGTCGTGAACGGCTTTACCGGATCCAGTATCTGGCATGCTCTTTATGCCTTTCCTCCCACCGATCAGGCCTACCTTGACAAAGGCTTCCAAGACTTCGCTGATCGCTTCACCCCCATTCTCGACGCCTTCGATGCAGTGGATGTGAACTTCGCTCTCGAAGTTCACCCAACCGAAATTGCTTTCGATATCGCTTCCGCCGCTCGTGCCCTCAAGGCTGTCAATGGACACAAGCGCTTCGGCTTTAACTACGATCCCAGCCACCTCGGCTACCAGGGAGTCGACTATGTTCGCTTCATCCGGGAATTCGCCGACCGCATCTTCCACGTTCATATGAAGGACGTCTGGTGGGGGCATGGTGACGGAACCGTAGGAGTTTTCGGAGGTCACACTGATTTCTGCGATGCCCGCCGTCAGTGGGACTTCCGTTCCGTGGGGCGTGGCGACATTGACTTTGAAGAGATCATCGTCGCGCTCAATGACACCCGCTACAGCGGACCGCTTTCCGTTGAATGGGAAGACGGGCGCATGGAGCGTTTCCACGGGGCGGCCGAGAGCTGCGCCTTCACCAAGTCTCTCGACTTTCCCAGCAACGAAGGTGGAATGTTTGACTCTGCCTTCGACGGCGATAACCAGTAAAAAAACAGAAAAATGGCCACGAAAATTGGAGTCATCGGAGCAGGAGGAATGCTTCAGTATCATCACGCCGGATTTGTGAAAGCCGGTGGCGAAGTTGTTGCGGTATGCGACATGAACGCAGAAGCAGCAATTGCCGCAGCGGAGAAGTACGGGGTTTCCCAGACTTACACCGATGTTTCAGAACTACTTGCCAACGACGAAATTGATGCCGTCAGCATCATCGTCCCCAACAAGTTCCACGCGCCACTTGCGGTGCAGTGTCTTGAAGCAGGAAAACACGTCTTTTGTGAAAAGCCACCCGCGCTCAACGCCGCTGAAGTTCAGGGCATGATCGAGGCCGCCGAGACTTCGGGAACGAAGCTGATGTTCAACTTCAACAACCGGGCCCGTCCCGAGTCTGTTGAGTTGAAAAAGCGCATCGAAGCTGGAGAAATCGGAAAGATCAATTCGGCGCAATCAAAGTGGATTCGCCGCACCGGCATTCCCGGCTTTGGCGGATGGTTTACCACCAAGGATCTCGCTGGCGGAGGAGCGACGATTGACCTCCTTCACATGATTGACCTGGCGCTCTACTTCATGGACTATCCCAAGCCGACCAATGTTTTGGGGCAGACCTTTGATACTTTCATGGGCGATCCCGGATTCAAAGGGCCGTGGGGCATTCCTGATCGTGCCGACGGAGTCACCGATGTCGAATCTGCCGCACATGGATTTGTCACCTTTGACACCGGGCAAGTTCTCACGCTGCAGGTTTCCTGGGCTGAAATGATCAAACGCGAGGAAGTCTCGGTTGTCTTCCAGGGAATGAAGGCCGGAGGAAAGATCGAGCGCCTCTTCGGGACCGATGGGCTTGATGAAACCGCGATCGACACTTGCGAACTTTATACCCAGAAAGAGGGGAAGTCGGTCGATACCATTTTGGAAATGCCTGAATGCGAAGACATGGGACGGATTGACTCCGCGGCCAACTTCGTCGAGTCCATCGAGGGGAAAGCAGCGCCTCTCAATACTCCTGACCAGGCTCTGCATTTGATGACGATTATCGATGCCATCTATGAGTCATCGAATTCCGGAAAAGCTGTTTCACTTTAAAGAATCATGAATCGTAAACTTAGAATGGGAATGGTCGGAGGGGGGCGAGGTGCCTTCATCGGACAGGTTCATCGCATGGCGGCGAATCTGGATGGAAAGATCGAGCTTGTGGCGGGTGCTTTTTCCTCCAATCCCGAAAAATCAAAGCTTTCGGGACAGGATTTCTTCATCGATCCGGAGCGTGCCTATGGGAACTACGAGGAAATGGCCAAGGCTGAGTCTTCGCGCGAGGACGGGATCGATTTCGTCTCCATCGTGGTGCAAAACCATCTCCACTTCGCGGTGGCAAAGTGTTTTCTCGATGCGGGAATCAATGTCATTTGTGACAAACCGCTCACGGTTGATCTCGAGCAAGCCAAGGAGTTGAAAAAAATCGTCGAGAGTTCGGATCTTATCTTTGTCCTGACTCACAACTACACGGGTTACCCCATGGTCAAAGAGGCCAAGCGGATGGTCGAAGCCGGTGAGTTGGGCCGTTTACTGAAAGTCGTCGCCGAGTATCCCCAGGGCTATGCGGTGGGCGATGTTGAAGGTGAGGGGAGTAGTGCCATTTCCAATTGGCGTGCCGATCCCAAGATTGCCGGCAAGTCAAACTGCATGGGCGACATTGGAACCCACGCCCATAACCTGACCAAGTATATTACTGGGCTCGAAGTGGATGAGATCGCGGCTGAACTCACTGCCTTCATTCCCGGACGCGAACTGGACGATGATGGCAACTGCCTCGTTCGCTTTACTGAAGGAGTCAAAGGAATCATCTATGCCTCCCAGATCTCCAACGGGGACGAAAATAACCTGAATATCCGGGTTTATGGCACCAAGGCTTCCCTTGAGTGGCATCAGGAGGATCCTAACGAACTCATCGTAAAATACGCTAATGCTCCGCGCAAAACTTACCGACGGGGCAACGACTACCTTGGTGCAGCGGCGCAGGCCAATTCACGGACCCCATTTGCTCATCCAGAGGGATTTATCGAGGCCTTTGCTAATGTCTACCTCGCTGCGGCTCAAGCGATCAGTGACAAGATTGACGGGAATCCTGCCCCCGAGGGCGGCTACGATTTCCCAACGGTTGATGACGGAGTGGCAGGAGTTGCCTTCATTGGGGCTTGTGTCGAATCGTCCCAGAACAACGCTGCATGGACTAAACTGGATCTCTAACGAAGAATTTCCAGTCTTGAGTTTTCGCGCTGCCTTCGTATTAATGCGGAGTGCAGCGCTTCTTTTTGCTTCTGATTCCGGTCGCGGGACTCGTCTCGTGTTCGTCATCGTGGTCAGATTCAGGTCTTGAGCCGGACTCCCAGGGCGCAACGGTCACCGAGATCGACAAGAAGGGGGGAAACAACCCGTTCGCCTTCAAGAACGAGGAGATCGAACAGGGTGACAATGGCTCGATTACCGGAGGTAAGCGCAGCATGTATGATTCCAAGAGTGAATCGGCCTACGCCAAGGCCAATGGGAGCCTTCCGGAATATCTTCAACGTTCCTATCAAAAGAAGGCATGGGCCGGTGGTAAAAACTACTCGGCCGGTTCATACCAAACCGGAACCTACGGGCAATCGGGTAAGAAATCATGGTTTGGTGGGAAAAAATCAAATGAAGTGAATCATGTGGCCCGAGGTTTCGGGCAGGATTTCTCGACGGGTTCCTACCGAACCGGAGTGGCAAACGAAACAGGCCGCGGAGTTGTAACCGGGTCAAATGCCTACGTTGAAGGTCGTACCAGAGATGGGTGGGGAAGAATCCCCACCATCCTGAGTGAATCGGAACATCGCCGTTTAAGCATGGGGCAGGCTAAGAGCCTACTTGGCCGCTAATCATTTTTCCTGATCGACTTCAATCTCTCCTCCCAGAGTTTCTTTTCGTCTTCTCTGGTTGATAGCTTGAAGCGTGCCTCATAGAGGTTTTCGAGGTTTTCGAGGGTTGCCTTAATCGGTGTGGCAGGTTGGTTTCCGGCAGAGATTTCGCCACAAAGAACGGTCTGAAAAAGTCGGGCTGCTTTTTTAGTTTCGCCCTTTTCAAGGTAAGATTTTGCGAGGATGGCAAGGCACCGGAGGCTGAAATTGTTTTTAAGATTGGTCACCCCCGTGCACATGGAGAGAGTCTCTCTTTTTCCGGTATAGCCTCCAAGACGGAGCGCGGTGCCGGGATCGCCGAGGGTTAAGAGGTGAAGGGAATCAAGATCTCCATTCTGATTCAACTGCAGATCGAACCATCGAAGGGAAATGTCGGTGGGATTGATTTTGAGAGCTGTTTGGAGTGCCTTCTTTCGGGAATCAATAGGCCAGGATTTATCACGAATGATCCCAAGGAGATCGCGAATCGAGAATTGATACCAGGCCGCTTTTTTAACGATCTCCAGTGACGTGGGGAGTCGAAGGTAAAGAGCGTGCTGGTATAGAGAATCGTTGGGAAGGAGGTTTTTTTTGGGCTTCTTCTTCAGGGAGTCGGTGATGATCTCGCGTGCCTTCGTTTGATCGCCGTTGAGAAATTCTTCTACTTTTTTGAAGATGGCGGACGGAGGAAGGAGGGGATCCTTCTCGCGAAAATATTCATACCAAGAAACGCTGACTTTTTCCGGGTATGGGAGGAAGACGGCGATGGCTGCTGCGCGTTGATAAGGTCGCTCTGCGAGAAGGTTTTTGGCGAGGGGGATGATTTGCTCCCTTGGAAGAATTTTCAGGCCAATTGCGAGTGCCGCGCGACGGATGTCATCTCGCTGGATGCCTTGAAAGATGAGTGGTTCGAATGCTTTGGCCGCGCCGTCTTTTTCGCCCGACTCAAGATAAAGTTTGGTAAGAGTGAGGCGCATGCGGATCTGATTATTTTCATCGATGCCATCAAATACTGTTTGTGCCATTTCGAGAGCCTTGTCGCGGTTTCCTGTCCTCCAAAGGAGATCGACTGCAGAGGTGGCCTTCTCATTGGCGTTGTAAGTTTCAGATGCTTCGATTGGGCGCCCAAGGAGTATGAGTGTCCTCGCAAGTGCCGACCATTCGATGAGGACGGCTGATGCCAGAGCTTCGATGTCAGGTTCTCCGGGGGGGGAGTCAAAGAAGGTATGAAGAGCGCCAAGGGTTGAGTTGCCCTGAAGGCTGGGCTCTTTTGATCGCTCTGGATTCGGAAAGACGCCGGAAAGGAGACTGCTTTCGTACTGCAGAAAAGGTCTCTCCTCGATTTCTTTTACAAGGCGGAGAGTCTTGGAGAAGTCCTCCTTCATCCTCGCTCTAAACAAAGACAATTCACGGGCCCATTTCCCTTTTTGGGCCGAAGGTGGAGTTTTGCTGGTTACCTCAAGAAAGGCAAGAATTCGTGCCAGATTCGGATCGGTTGCGACTTCGAGTCCATCTTTCAGGATTTGCAGTGCCAAGGAAACTTGACCTTGGGTGACTGCAATATGGGCAAGGCTTCGATGAGCAATTTGGTTCAATCCGGCAGTGGATGAGCGAGCGGCTTCATAGACTTCCTTGGTCTCGCTCATTCCCAAAACTGAGATCATCTGGTTCTTCATCGGAAGATCCTGTCTGGCAAGTTCGGCGATGACGACTCCCCGGCACCGGGGGGAGAGGGACTCCGTGAAGAAGGTTTTCCAATAACCACGTTGTTCGAGAAGAGCTTCGGTGACTAATTTGGTAAGGGCGGAAAGTCGTTCCGGGTTGGCTCCGCCCCGGGTGGCCCAGTCATTGAGAAAAACGAGCCCGACAGGAGCTCCCCGGGGATGTTCCAAAAGTTCGTTGAGAACTGTGAGCCGTTGTTCGGGTTTGGCCATATCAACGGCTTCTGCGAGGAGAAGGAGCTCTTCGGGAGATTCGGGATTGAGGCCCATCCGAAGTCTTCGAAGGACGAATCCGGCTCTGTTGGCGATTTCCGGGTCTTTATCCTTTGCTAGCTCTCTGAGGAGCGGGAGGGTGTTTCTCCCGCTCTCCCAGATTTCCAAAGTGAATTTCTCCCGTTCGCTGGTATTCTGGGAACCCATAATGCGGCGAGCTTCCTCGATGGTTGGGAGGGCTGCTGCCATTCCGGTAATCAGGATAAAAATGAGAAATTTCACAGCGAGAAAACGTAGTTTGATTAGAGATTTTTAGTCACAAGAGACTGCTGGTCCTTAGGAGTTGAAACCATTAAACTTGCAGCCGTGGAAGAAAAAGAACCTGAAACTCTCAAGGAACGGCTTTGGCGGATTGTTTTTGAAGCTGAAACTCCGGTAGGGAAAGTCTTTGACGTCTTCCTTCTCTGGGCGATTTTTCTCAGTGTCATCGCGGTGACTCTTGAGAGTGTTGATAGCATTCGGGAGAGCCACGGTGGATTACTGAAGGGAATGGAGTGGGGGTTCACGATTCTTTTTACGATCGAGTATCTTATGCGGATTGCCTTGGTTCGTAGACCGTTTCGATACATCACAAGTTTTTACGGAATTGTGGATCTGTTGTCATGTCTGCCGACCTATCTGGCGATCTTTTTACCTGGGGCACATGCCCTGATGGTGATTCGGATTCTGCGTCTCTTGAGGATGTTCCGTGTTCTTAAGATGGTGAGTCATGTTCGGGGAGGTGAAACGATCATGCGTGGTTTAGCCGAAAGCCGGGCAAAGATTTTCGTTTTTTTCTTCGCAGTCTTTCTTCTTTCGGTTCTTGCGGGAACGCTCATGTATTTGGTCGAGTCGGGTGAGGAGGGCACCCACTTCACGAATATTCCCATTAGTATTTATTACGCGATCGTCTCCATCACAACGGTTGGGTATGGAGACATGATAGCGATCACCACCATTGGCAAGATCCTCACCGCAATCTTTGTTCTGACTGGCTATGCCATCATTGCGGTTCCAACGGGGATTGTGACCTCCGAGCTACTCAAAAGCCATTTGGGTGACCCTACTTCCGACGCGTGTCCCGGTTGCGGTGTACACGGGCATCTGCCGGATGCCAGATTCTGCCGCAAATGCGGAGATAAACTTGAATGAGGCGTTGCGTCCCGGAGGTTGTGGCGCGAGACTCGGCCATGTGGGAATCAGCCGCTGACTACGAGGATATTCGCTACGAGAAGAGTGAGGATGGTGCGATTGCGAAAATCACCATTAACCGACCGGAGGTTCGGAACGCCTTTCGCCCTCTGACTGTGGATGAACTCCTCTCGGCTTTTGAAATGGCTCATCAGGACAGCGGGGTTGGAGTGATTATATTGACGGGAGAGGGTGACAAGGCATTCTGCTCGGGTGGAGACCAAAAAGTCCGTGGTCATGCGGGATATGTAGGGGACGATGGGGTCCCCCGTCTCAATGTCCTGGATCTTCAAAAGAAGATTCGCGGGTTGCCAAAACCTGTCGTGGCAATGGTGGCCGGTTATGCCATCGGGGGAGGGCATGTTCTCCACATTGTTTGCGACCTGACGATTGCCGCCGACAATGCCCGGTTTGGGCAAACTGGGCCGAAAGTGGGCTCGTTTGATGGAGGACTGGGTTCCAGTTATCTTGCCCGTATTGTCGGGCAGAAGAAGGCGCGTGAAATCTGGTATCTCTGCCGGCAATATGACGCTGCTCAGGCTCTCGAGATGGGTTTGGTCAATACCGTAGTGCCATACGAGCAACTTGAGACTGAGACCGTGAAATGGTGCCGAGAAATGTTGGAGCATTCTCCTCTGGCTCTTCGTTGCCTGAAGTCAGCCCTCAATGCTGATTGTGACGGTCAAATGGGCCTGCTCGATCTCGCTGGTAATGCCACCTTGCTCTATTACATGAGTGAAGAGGCCAAGGAGGGGAAACAAGCATTTGTCGAAAAACGGAAACCTGACTTTTCAAAGTTTCCCCGGATACCATAGACTCAACAAATGATTTCGGCTTGGAAAGCGTGGTTGCTCGCTTCCCGCCCTAAAACCCTTCCGGCCGCGATTGTCCCGGTGTGGTCGGGGTGTCTTTTAGCGTGGCATCTCACCGGGAATTTCGACCTCCGGCTTGCAGTCGTGACCGTGCTAGGAGCGATCTTTATTCAAATTGCCACTAATTTTTTTAATGATGTCATTGACGCTGAAAAGGGGGCGGATACTTCGGCCAGAATCGGTCCGCAACGGGCTACCTCTGGCGGGTTTCTAAGCCCGAGGGCGGTCTATGCGGGCGCGATCATTATGCTGCTACTGGCTGTCGTCTGCGGTTTCCTCCTCTATCAGATCAGGGGATGGGCAATCCTGGCGATTGGGATTCCCTCTCTTTATCTAAGCTATGGATACACCGGAGGGCCGTTGCCGCTGGCCTACCGGGGGCTTGGAGAGGTTTTTGTCATTCTCTTTTTCGGATTGGTCGCGGTTATGGGCACGATCTTTGTTCAGACGGGAGCCTGGCCATGGCAGGGATTAATTCTGGGGTTGCAGATCGGCCTGCTGTCGGCGGTTTTGATTGCTGTGAACAACTATCGGGATCTTGAAGAGGACCGTGTTTCCAATAAGCAGACGCTTGTGGTAAGATGGGGGAGGCGACCCGTGGTATTTCTTATATACGGGATGACAGCCCTTCCGGCACTCTTGGTTCCAGTCTATGGAGGTTCCCAGTGCTGGTTCGGGGTGAGTTTGGCTCTCGCAGCGATTTTCCTCGCCGCAGAATTTTTCCTCATAAAACCTGATGGAGTGTCTTCAAAATTGCTCGGGCTCTCTGCCCTGCATCTGATGCTGTTTGTAGTTGGCCAGAATTTATGCCTTTCGTTGACCTGAGTCCGAGATGGCGTATGGTCCTCCTAGGTTGTTGTGAAATTACTTTCTCAAATTCTTACCAAGCGATTCGAATCACACGTTTGGATCAGGCCGGAAGGACGGGGGACTTTTGTAGAAAGCCCCATTGTTAAGAATTTTGTGGAAGCTTCGCTTGAGGAAGGGAAGACGAGTTTTGTGATCGATCTTGAGGCATGTGCCGGCATGGATTCCACTTTTATGGGAATGATTGCGGGGCTTGGGATGGGTTTTCAAAAGAGAGGCGAAGCCAGCTTGGTCGTTGCGGGTGCATCGGAAAAGAATTTGTCTTCATTAAAGGAGTTGGGACTCCACTACATTGTGAAAATCAACCCGACTGAAGGGTCATGGGTTGGCAGAATGGAGGAAGCCCGAAGTGATCTTACCAAGATAGAAGTCGAAGACGATACCGACAAGGAGAGCCATATTCTCAAATGCCACGAAGATCTTTGCGTGGCCGATGACTCAAATTTGAATCAATTCCGGACCGTGCTGGATATGTTGGGTTCGGAAATGGTTATTCCTCCCGAAGATAAGCCTGATCAAGTTCAGTGATCGAGAGGAATTTATCGCCATCCAAATCGAGAAGAGGAAAATAGCGGCGCAAATTTTTTTCCTTTTTTCTGAGCGGAGCGACTGCAAATTCATCCTCGGACAGTCGGTTGTCTTTGTTGGTGTCTCGTCTTTCGACTAAAGAGACCACATCATCAGGAAGAGCGAGCTCGTTGACTAGCTCCTCTCCTCGTAGTTGAGGAAGCCGAGTTTCCGGTTTTTCGGCAGATGCCGCGTTTAGAGGAGTGGTTTGACCATAGTCCCGGATGGAAAAGAAAACTCCGAGAAGAGTGACGAGACTTAGGCCGGTGATAGTGGCGTAGAGCGTGGATTTTGACTTCTTGGCCTGGGGGACGGCAAGGGGAGGCGGGACTTTAGGGGGGGAAGGGATACTCGCGGGAATTCCAACGGCTGCGGAAGCGATCGGGGCGTGGGGGCTCAGGGGAATTGAGCCTGTGTTCAGCATGATCCGGCCTGTGTTGAGACGAATCGGGCCCGTGTTTCTTTCCGCTCCCGGAAGGCGCAAACTCACGGTTGCAGTTTGGGCCGGAATCTGATTTTCGATTTGAGGATCGGGAGTCTGTAACGCTTGTCGGCAGGAAGCCTGAGTGATTCGAACAGGCTCTTGGGGAGAAAAGGTTCCCCTTTGAATACCCATAAACTGAGCCAGCGCCGTGGCACAGGAATCGGGGCGATGTTCGGGGTTACGACTCATGAGCGACATCACCCACTTGCTGATCTCAGGATTTAGATCCGGACGATACTCCCGAAGGTCTTGGTAATTTTCCGATAAGTGGGAAGCCATGACTTGGGCTACCGACTCGCCGTTAAAGGGGTAGATGCCGGTTAGGGCGTAGTAGAAAACAGACCCAAGGGCGTAGAGATCTGTCCGTCCATCAAGCGGAAGCTGCTCAAATTGTTCGGGGGCCATGAAATAGATGGAACCGAAAAGCGAATTGCCGTGGGCAATGGTTTGTTTCGTGGGTTCGACTGAGAATTTTGCGAGACCGAAGTCCAGAATCTTAAGCTGCATTCTCCCACTGGGCAGCCAAGTGACCATGAAGTTGCATGGCTTCAGATCGCGGTGCAAGAGGTGGGCATCATGTGCCGCAAGGAGGCCTTCAAGTGATTGCTCGGCCAAAACCATGAAATCGGCTTCGGTAAAGGGAGCCTTTTCAATGAGATTTTCCAAGGTGTGTCCTTCGAGCAATTCCATGACCACGAAAGGTCCATCATTGTCTTCGCCGAAATCGAAAAGTTGGACGATATTCGGAGAATTGAGTGCGGAAAGGGAATGACACTCCTTGAGGAGATCAGCCATAGCTTCCCCAGAACGGGACTCTTCGGTATCAAGAAGGCGCTTAACGGCGACACGCCTGCGAAGTTTGTGGTCGTAGCCCTCGTAGACAGCACCAACACCTCCCTGGCCGAGTTTTCGGCGAATCTCATAACGTTCCTGAATCTCCATCTTTCGGCAAAGCGAATATTGTGGATAGGTTTCGTAACTGGTTCCCAGGAAATGAAAAGCACGGATGCGGGTAATAATTGCTATTTCAGTGTTGCCACCTTTGACGCATCGCGATAGCTTCCGCCCGCCTCGACCAATAGGCGATTTTCTCAACCGGACAGGTGTCAGAGTGGTCGAATGAGCACGCTTGGAAAGCGTGTGTGCGTGTGAGCGTACCGTGGGTTCGAATCCCACCCTGTCCGCCATGCTCTCAACTATCTACTGTTCAATTAGTTGACGTGTTTTCCCGTTTCTCAAATAGGGTGAGTGATACACAAAGCGATGAGCTCGTCCCTAGAACTACTTTGACTTTTGTTCCGGTAGTTGAGTTCGGCTGGAAATGCGTTGATGATACTATTAGCTTCACCTTGCGAAACTAAGTAGATTTGGTTTTTTTCATTGTCTTGTTTTAAGGCGAGAGCCTTAAGGTGAATTCGCTTTACACCTCGACCTCTAAACAAACCCTCAAGTTGTTCAAAAGTTGGGATAACCCCCTTTCTCCCCTCCGCTCTCCGGTCCAAGGGCGGCTTAAAGCCCCTGCCGCCAAAAGAAAAATCCTAGCAGTCTTTCATGCGCGCCTCTTTCTGAGGTGTTGAGATGAGATCAGAATAGTTAGGAAATCTGAATACTAAAAACGTTATTTTGGCAGTTGGCGAACGGTGATTGGATCACGCGGCATCTTCAGAAGAATGCGAGCCTCTGTCTGTTTGAACTTCATTCCACGAAGCAACATGCGGGACTGTTGGTAGACTTCTTTGGCCTGGTTGTAAGGATGCTGTTTCAGGGACAGTTCTATGGTATCGT
>Ga0308011_10001197_pt1 | contig 12064 bp, 5 predicted proteins | sample Neamet177_FD_203144 | JGI IMG/M metagenome (GOLD analysis project Ga0308011, IMG submission 203144) | Marine microbial communities from water near the shore, Antarctic Ocean - #177 | ecosystem: Environmental > Aquatic > Marine > Unclassified | place: Southern Ocean | collected 2014-07-25
ATGGCGCACGCATGATAAATCCCGGGGCGGAAATCCCTACGGCAAGCATTTTATTTCCAACGATATAGCAAGACCGGAAGGATGGATGTATGATGCTGTCTTGAGGAGTCTTGACAGCCCAACGCGTGGTGTCCCATGTTTCACCTCCGTTGGAAGTATATCCGACGAACCCCCCAGAGCCAGCAAATGCAATGTTGTCAGAATCGGCCACATGAATCGTTCTGATGCTGGCGTCAAAGGATTGGGCCGCAGAAGTAAATGTCAGGACTGACAGAATGCATATAGATAAAAAATATGTTCGCTTTTTGACGCTGAGACGCATAATAAAACTGCCATGTTTGGTTATGGCCTTAATATATGATGTGAGAATGGATTGATGAAAGTATATTTGGTTAAAAATGAACAAATGCGTGTTATCATATTCCTTTTCTTCACGGCTGCTTTTTTGTCCTGCGGTGAAACTTCTTCTTTCGTTTTGAAGCCGGGTGAGCTTACTTATCCTCAGACCAGAGTTGTAGATCAAACAGACACAATCTGGGGTGTTGAGGTGTCGGATCCATACAGGTGGCTTGAGGATGACAGGGCTCCTGAAGTAGAGCAGTGGGTTAAAGATGAAAATGAAGTGACCAGAAAATATCTGGATGCGCTTCCGCTTCGGAATGTGTTAAGAGCGAGGTATGAAAAACTCTTTAATTATGAGAAGGTGGGGATTCCTCGCAAAGTGGGTGACAGGTATTTTATTACGAGAAATGATGGCCTGCAAAACCAAAGTGTGATTTATGTCTTTGACGAGCTGGGTGGTGAAGAACGTGTATTCCTTGATCCAAATGCACTTAGTGAGGATGGGACGATAACGGCTTCCCTAGGAGGGGCCTCAGACGACGGTAAGTTTGTGACCGTCATTAAAAGTGAGTCAGGATCAGATTGGCAGGAAATCAACGTCATAGAAATCGAGACAGGAAAGGAGTTAGAGGATGCGCTTAAGTGGGTGAAATTCAGTGGCACAAGCTGGGTGAAGGATGGCTTCTACTACAGTCGTTATCCCAAACCAGAGGGAAGCGCTTTCAGCTCTGAGAATGTTTTTCACAGTGTGTATTATCACAAACTTGGTACGCCTCAATCCGAGGATGATTTGATTTATAGAGATGAAGATGAACCCAACAGATATCATTTTGCCTACGCCACAGAGGATAACAAATACCTGATACTTAATGTTTCTACAGGAACAGACGGCAACAGTCTACTCGTGAAAGATCTTGCGCAAAAAGATTCACAATGGAAAGTGTTGGTGGCTGGATTTAAGGACCACAGCTCGGTGGTTGAACATATAGATGGCAAGATTTTGTTGCTTACAGATATTGATGCGCCCAAATACAGGTTGGTCGCAGCGGATGCAAGTGTCGATTTGTCGGACAGAGCGCTTTGGACAGATGTTATTTCAGAGTCAGAGCATTTGCTTGAATCTGTAAGTGCCTCAGCGGGTCACTTATTTGCCACTTACTTACGCAATGCATGTCATGCAGTTGTCCAGTTTGATTTTAATGGTGCTCATTCGTTGGAAATAGAGTTGCCAAGTAAAGTGGGGTCTGTGGGTGGATTTGGAGGTAAAATGAATGCTGACGAGGTGTTTTATGCATTTACATCTTTCACGCATCCCACAAGTATTTACAGGTTAGACCTAGAAAACGGAACAAGTACAGAGTACAGTAGTCCTAAGGTTAGATTTAAACCAGAGGGTTATGAGACAAAACAGGTTTGGTATGCATCAAAAGACGGCACACAAATCCCCATGTTTATCGTGCACAGACGAGGGCTTTTACTGAATGGACAAAATCCCACACTTTTATATGCATATGGTGGGTTTAACATCAGCCTCACACCAAGTTTCAGTGCCTCAAACATCGTCTTCTTAGAAAGGGGAGGCGTCTATGCCATGCCCAATTTGCGTGGTGGAGGAGAGTTCGGAGAGGATTGGCATAAAGCTGGAATGCTTCTCGACAAACAAAATGTATTCGACGACTTTATCGCAGCAGCAGAATATTTAAAATCTGAACGATATACAAATTCTGAAAACCTTGCCATTGAAGGCCGGTCAAATGGGGGCTTGTTAATAGGTGCAGTTATGACGCAGCAGCCCGACTTGGCTGCAGTTGCTTTTCCTGGTGTGGGAGTCATGGATATGCTGAGGTACCATAAATTTACAATTGGGTGGGGGTGGATTCCTGAATACGGATGTGTAGACAGCACGGAAGTTGAATTTAAGAATCTGTTTTCGTTTTCTCCTGTTCACAATTTAAAAGAAGGAACGTCTTATCCAAGTACGATGGTGACGACTTCGGATCATGACGACAGAGTTGTCCCTGCCCACTCCTTTAAATTCGCGGCCAGACTGCAAGCGGTTCATCAAGGTGAAAGACCAGTGTTAATACGCATCGAAACGGGTGCGGGACATGGTGCAGGCAAGCCAACATCAAAAATTATTGATGAACAGGCTGACAAATGGGCATTTCTTTTTCACGAAGTTGCGAGTCATTAAAGTTTGGTATATTATATTGTGCGCATGATCAAAAGATTTTCTTGTCATTTATTGCCCTTTTCAGTATTCTGTTTGCTGTTTTTCAGCACGACTCTTTCAGCCCAAACTGTGAACGGTGCTGTCTCAGATATGAATTCCAGAGTGCTTATGCCCGGAGTGACTGTTCAGCTCGTGTGTAATGGCAAAGGGGTCGACGTTGTTCCCACAGATTCGGAGGGTGCGTTTTCCATAGATGTTGGGGGCCATGAAATGTGTGAATTGGTTTTTTCTTTCATAGGGTATTCAAGAAAGACGGTTTCAGTTTCTGAGCTGAGAGGAACGGATCTGTTTAACGTACTTCTTGAAGAAGAAGCCTTGTCATTAGAAATGGCTGTAGTGTCTGCGAGTATTTCCGAACGTCCGGTAGAAGAGGAGGTCGTTCCCATAGAGGTGTTGAAGCCTTATTTGGCGTCAAGTACAAATGCAGTCGGTTTGAAGGGTTTGGTCGGCAAGACTTCGGGTGTGTCCATTATGGATTCGCAGGTAAGTATTCGAGGGGGCAGTGGATATAGCTATGGTGTGGGTTCTCGTGTTTCTTTACTCTTAGATGGAATGCCCTTGCTTTCTGGAGATATGGGTGAAATTTGGTGGTCCTATCTGCCGATGGAACATATAGGTCAGGTAGAGGTCATTAAAGGAGCCGCTTCATCTCTTTATGGAACGAGCGCATCTAATGGCGTGATACACTTTCGAACGGTTTGGCCTGGAACGAAGCCAGAGACAGTCATCAGTGCATTCAATGGCGTCTACAGTGATCCGGCAAATGATTCATGGCGATGGTGGGATCAGAGTTTTTCTCCTGTTTTAAACGGTGCGTCAATTTCACATAGAAAAGCTTGGGACAAAGTTGATTTGGTCATCGGTGGGAATGTACTCTCGGACAAGACCTACCTTTCTGTAGGTCATGAACAAAGGGCGAGGGTGAGTGCTAAACTTAGATTCAGACCGAAGAGTGGGTTGTTGTTTGGAATAAGTGGAATCGCTCAATACCAGCAGATGGGACGCTTTATTTTGTGGAATGATTTTGAGACATCAGCTTACTTGCCGATGGAGGGAACTTCCAGCCAAGACCAATGGATAAATCTAAACATTGATCCTTGGGTGAGTTATGCCGGCGCGCATGGAGGGCTGCATAAACTTACAAATCGATTTTATCGAACGTCCCGTTATAACTCAAGTGGAGAAGTGACAATGGCGAGTAACCTGTATATGTCTGAATACAAATATTCTCGAAGACTGTCGGATCAATTTGAAGCCCAAGCTGGTGGATTCATGAGTGTTCAGACTTCTTTCAGTTCACTCTATCCGGGCATCGCTCTAGCGACTCTTAATCCAGCTGTTTTCGGTCAGGTAGAGGGGCGTCATGGTCGTTTGCGGACCGTTCTAGGCGCTCGATTTGAAAAGAATATTAATCCAGGTTTTTATGAGGAGTCTTCAGGTCCAGTTTTTAGGGCAGGGATCAATTACGAGATCGCGCCAGGAACAAACTTTAGGGCGTCTTACGGAGAGTCATACAGGTTTGCATCGCTCGCTGAAAGATACTTCTCTACTTCTTTGACTGATGGGATAGATATCGTAGGTAACATCGACCTGCAAAGTGAATCGGGAATAAATTTAGAAGCAGGAATCAAAAAGAAGCTTCGTGTCGGTGGGAAAAACATCTATTTCGATGCAGCTGTATTCATGCTTCAATATGAAGATATGATTGAATACACCTTGCGTCCTCAGCTAAATTCTGATGGTGGGATTATTATAGACGACGGTGTGTTGCAGTTTTATTTCCAAGCACTTAACATTGGCAAGAGTCGGATCTCAGGTTTCGAATTGTCAACGAATGGTGAGATTGAAGTGGCGGGGATTCCGGTGAGAATTTTCGGTGGTTACACGTATCAATATGCAGGTGACTTGTCTCGCGACACATCTCAAGTAAATATGGGGGCCTATTTAGAAAATTTCTTAGATAGCTTTGGAGAAACACGAGATTCATTAGTCACTGCTGGATCTCTACTGAAGTATAGGAATAGTGGGACCTTTAAGGTTGATGTTGAGGCGGATTTTGGTCCCTTAACGGTGGGTGCGTCAATCAATAAACAAGATTATATTGATGAGATTGATTGGTACTTTAACGAGTTGGTGTCCGGACTTGCAAATTTCAGAGAACAGTTTACGGATGGATTTTCATCCCTTGATGCTCGGCTTGTATACAAGCCAAATGAAGATGCGAGTGTGTCATTTATCGTGACAAACATGAAGAACGCAATTATTTCGAGTAGGCCAGGTATTATAAGTGCACCTCGAAGTTTCGTGTTGAGGTTTGATTATAAGTTCTAGCGACATCTTCTAAAGGGGATAAGAGGTGTTTATTCCTTCTTATCTAAAATTCCTCGAAGCCGATAACATTCTTTCTGCGTCCAATCACGGACTTCTGTAAGGAGCTTTTCTGCATCATCTCCTTTGAATGTAGGGCCAAAGCTCACGTGGGTTTCTATGATCCGCGCTCCGAAATGTTTAAAGGCATGTGGAATAAACCACTCTTTGTTAACCCACGCGATATCTGCATTTTTATATTCAATTGCTGCAGGAGCAATTTGAAACCCGTTATCTGCACACGTATAAAAAATCCCTTTTCTATAAGGCAGGAGTTCGGGTCCTTTGCAAGTTGTGCCTTCTGGGAAGATCACAACACCGTATCCATTGTCAAATCTGTCTTTTACAGCGAGTCTTGTCGCTGTGCGGCTTTCTTTGATGTCACGTTTGACCCAAATAGTCCCTATCAATGATGCGCCCCATCCTATGATGGGCCAAGATTTGGTCTCGTGTTTCGCAACAAAGACAACAGGGAATGAGGTCGGTAAAACGACAGCGTCTAGGTATGATCTGTGATTCCCCATAACAATCGCTGGTTCAGAAGGAGGCGTGCCGTGCCAGTGTATTCTAACCCCAAGTATTTTGTGGGTGCCATTCAGAAATGCAATGAAAAAATTATGAATATTTTTTTGTTTTGCTTCTTCTTCTTTTCTCGTTATAAATGCAAAGATTGAGAAGCATAAGATCCCCATTGAGACGATGCTGACCCAAATCAAGAACGCCACTAATCTTAAAAAAGCTCTGAATATATACAAATCTTGTAAGGTTGTAATGTGGCTCGAAGTTAAGGCAAGCAGAGTTTATGGGCGATATGTTTAAATTTTCTTGGTAAATCCACCGCGATTTCAATGTGTTCTTTTGTCGCTGGATGCGTAAAAGAAAGTTTAGTACATGCCAAAAACAACCCTTGGCCTGTGTATTTCGTGTCGCCACTGAATAATTGATCTCCTAAGATAGGGTGTCCAATACACGCGAGGTGCTTTCTTATTTGATGGGTTCTCCCTGTTTTGGGATACACTTTTACGAGCGTAGCGGACCCGAAAACAGGCCATGATGTTGACCCGACAATTTCGATGTCTGAGTGGGCCTCTTTGCCATTAATTTCGACGCGAATTGTTGCGCCAGACATTAATGGAGTGCCCTCAATTAAGGCCATGTATTCCTTTGATATTTTCCGTTTTGCAAAGGCATCCCCCAAGCCTGAAGCTGCGCCCGTTGTCTTCGCGAAAAGCACAGGGCCGTGCGTCGCTTTGTCAAGACGATGTACGGCCAAAGGCATTTGTAGTGAATCGTCTAATGTGCTTTTAATCAGATTATTCAACGCTATTGATTCAAGTGTATGTTTATTAGGACCCTTGGTTACTATTCCAGCACGTTTCAGCACACAAGCACACCAATTGTCTTCCCACAAAACGATTGTTTTACTTGTACTTTCTGTCTGTATTGTCAGTGGTTGATTTGGCATTTCTTTCACAATTAAAATGTCTCCAAGCGATACCCAAGTTCCGGTTTCTCCTTTTGCGCCATTTACAAAAACGAGACCGTTTTTTATGGCTTTTTTAACTGATTTTCGAGATGTGAGATTTGTGAATTGTCCAATTGCACCTTCTTGAAGTCGCTTCGACTTTGAATCAAAGGGAAAGTGATTCCATTTGGATATGATGACCTCATTCATGTGCAAAATGTAAACCATGTTGCTCAAAATGTTGCATATTGTTTCACATCATTTAACTTTGTCAACTTATAATTTTATTAAGTCTTTTTTAAATTTTTACATGAAGCTCTTTGTTGCTAAACTCAATCGTGAGACCACAGAAGCAGAACTAACTGAAAACTTCACACAATTTGGTGGAGTAGTGTCTGTTAAAGTTGTGACCGACCGTGATACAGGTCAATCAAAATGTTTTGGTTTTATTGAAATGGCTTCTATGGAAGCTGGTGAGGCTGCCATTGCAGGTCAAAACGGTCAAGAATTTATGGGTTTCCGTATGGTCGTAAAGGAAGCGGAGGATAAACCACGTGCACCGAGACCTTCATTTGGTGCCAGTCCAGGCGGAAAGCCAGGGGATGCTTCATCAAGAGGTGGTTTTTCCAAAGATGGAGGTTCTGCGCCTGGAAGTGCTGACAACAAAGGCGAACAGAAAAAACCAGGCAACTTTTCTACAACCAGTAACAAGAAGCGCACTCCTGCAAAGAAGCCCAAAGGGGGGCCAGACAAGTATGCTGATGGACCTAGAACGGTTGTTCATTCTAAAAGACCCAAATCAAATCGCAATCAATGGCTAGATGATTTAGATGATTTTTAGATGATCTAAATAAAACATCCATCAAGGAGCTTTCAGAATAACATCTGTTGGCTCTTTTTTTTGCCATTTAAAAAATAAAAGTTTTTTTTATCTTAAATACTATTTTTTATTAACTCACTGATTCTTAGATGCCTTACGTAACCTTACATTACGCGTCAATGTTACGTTCGTCGAATTAATCGAACAATTCATCGAAGAAAATGCAACTTTTGTGCGTGATTTTACGTTTTTTGGAGTATATTTCAAGGTCCCATCTTTCATAATCATGACACGTACTATATTTCTTATTGTTCTTAGCGCATTTGCATCTCAAATGTTTGGCCAAGATGACCCGGTTTTCGGATGTACTATCTCTGTTGCTTGTAACTACGACCCCGCTGCCACGGTAAACGATGGCAGTTGTGACTTCGTCAGTTGCTATTCAATGGGATGTACTGATCCGGTTGCCTGCAACTATGATCCAGCTGTCGCTATAAACGACGGTTCATGTGATTATATCTCATGTTTGGTCCCAGGTTGCTTGAATGACTTGGCATGTAACTATGACGCTCTGGCTGAACTCGATGATGGTTCTTGTGAGTTCACCTCCTGTGCGGGTTGTACAAACCCTGTTGCATCTAACTATGACGTTGCTTATACAATTGATGATGGCTCTTGTATAATACTGGGATGTCTTTCTCCCTCTGCCTGTAACTTCGATTCAGCGGCAACACAGGATGATGGTTCTTGTGATTACACTTCTTGTATGGTACTGGGTTGTGTAGATGATACTGCTTGTAATTATGATGCTTCTGCTGACCTAAGTGATGGTTCTTGTAATTATGCCCAAGAAGGGTATGACTGTTCTGGAGCTTGTTTGGTGGATACAGATGGAGATGGCGTATGTGATCAATTTGAAGTCCTTGGCTGTGATGACATTACAGCAACGAACTATTCATCAGTAGCTACTGAAAATGATGATTCTTGTACATATCCAGTTCCTGGATGTGTAGATTTTGAAGCTTGTAACTTTGACTTAGGTGCTGATGTAGATGATGGTTCTTGTGAATTCTTATCATGTGCAGGATGTACAAGTCCCGCAGCTTGTAACTATGATGCAACGGCAATCTATTCTAGCGATACTTGTACGTACCCAGACTTTGGTTACAATTGTGCTGGCATCTGTATTAATGACACTGACTTAGATGGTGTTTGTGATCCATTTGAGGTTGTTGGTTGTCAAGATTTATCGGCATGTAACTATAACGTCCTCGCTACTGATGAAGGATCTTGTTCTTATCCATTAGTAAACTTCGATTGTGACGGCAATGATTTACGTCCTACTTTTACGACAGCACCTGCTGACATTACTGTTCAGGGTTGGGAAGTTCCAGATTTGGCCTCTATAACAGTAGAAGCTCAAGTAAGTCCTTTTGCAGCTGCTTATGAAAGTCAGTACCAATTCAATAATTGTTACGACACTGATCCTACAGTAACGATTGTTACGTTAACTGAACTTCGAATTGACGGAAACTGTATTCACGATTACACATTATTCCGCAAATGGTCTGCAACTGACTGTGCTGGATATGAATCAATTCATGAACAAACAATTACTGTTATTGACAATGTCGCTCCAACCCTTGAGCTGCCTGTTGCCCTGACTATTACATGTGATGTTGCGGACATTACTCCTTTCGGAACTGCCGCTTCAACAGATGCGTGTGGTGAGTCAACTATTTCTGTTGTAGAGTCTATTGTTTCTGGAGCTTGTAGTGGGACATATGAAATTCACAGATTGTTTACTGCTACGGATCCTTGTTTAAACTCGACTTCAGGAACCCAAATAATTACAGTTGTTGATAATACTGCACCCGTACTTACTCTTCCTTTGGACATCACAGTAGAATGTTCTGAGAACTTTGTTCTTTTGCCAGCTACTGCTGAAGATGATTGTAGCTATTCAGAAATAACGGTTCTTGAGACTACGGTGCTTGGAAATGCAATTGGGAATTATACGATTGCAAGAACGTTTACTGCGGTTGACGCTTGTGGCAACACATCTTCTTCAACTCAAGTGATTACTGTTCAAGACACGACTTCTCCAAGTCTTATTGTGCCATCTGATTACACATCAGAGTGTTCAAACGACTTGGTTTATAACGATGCTTCTGCGACAGATAATTGCGGAACAATTGCTATTTCAGTAGTTGAATCAACAATACCTGGCAATGCAGCTGGGAATTACACTGTAGTTCGCACTTTTACTGCAACAGATGATGCAGGAAACGCAACTACTTTGGCCCAAACCATCACAGTTGAAGATACTACAGCACCGGAATTAACCATTCCTGGAAACTTTGTTGTTGAGTGTTCAGATGCGATTACGCTTGATCAAGGAACTGCGACAGATAATTGTGGAGCGGTGACAGTTTCTGTTTCTGACGAAATTGTCGCTGGATCTTCTATTGGGACATACCTTATAGTAAGAACGCATACTGCATCTGATGATGCTGGAAACTCCAGTTCATCTGTTCAAACGATTACAGTTATTGATACAACGGCTCCCGAGCTGAGTATTCCTTCTGATTATTCTGTAGAATGTTCTGACGAAATCGTACTTGCTGATGCAACTGCGACTGACAACTGTGGAACTTCTACGATTGCCGTAACTGAGCAGACTGTTGCGGGTAATGGGACAGGCAATTACATGATTGTACGCACTTTCACTGCAACTGATGATGCAGGAAACGCGACAACGGCAATACAAACCATCACGGTTCAAGACACGACTGCTCCAGAGCTTTCTATTCCTAGTGATCTCACAGTAGAATGTTCAAGCGTTCCTTCTGTTTCTTCCGATGTGACAGCGACCGATAACTGTGGCTCTTACATCATTTCATTCGGTGAGGTTTTAACGCCTGGATCATGTGATGGTCAATACACATTGACGCGTACTTGGACAGCTACTGATGATGCAGGTAATGCATCTTCTCTTTCTCAGGTTATTTCAGTGATTGATACGACACCTCCAGAATTCTCAACACTTGCAGATTTAAATCTATCATGTTCTGATGATTTGTTATTGCCTAACCCAACATTAACAGGCGGGTGTAGTGCAGAATCATTTACGACTGAAGAAACAACGCTTTCTGGTGCCTGTGCGCAATCTTATTCTATTGTAAGGATATTCACAGCTACTGATGCGTGTGGTAATTCTTCAACACTGACACACACAACTACGATTACTGATGACTCGGCACCTACTGTAGTAGATGGCCCTTGTTTTGGTTTAGGTTGTGCTGCTTCGGTCAATGAGTTGGTAGGGGAGACCTTGCCGTTTGCTGACCTAACTGTGACTGACGATTGTGATGGTTCAGCTAGCTGGTCTTCAAGTGATGCAGCTGTTTCTGAAGCTGACGCCCTTACATTAAATCTTGCTGTAGACCAAACCGCGATCGCTCGCACCTACACGCTTATTGACGCGTGTGGAAATGAAGCGTCTTATGTTCAATACATCGTCACAACATTTGTCATTGAAGGATGTACGGATGCGGTTGCTTGTAACTACTCAGTTGATGCAAATACAGAAAACAATTCATGTGAGTATTGTTCTTGTGGAACGAATCTATGTGGCTGTATTGATCCAGTAGGTTGTAATTACGATTCAGCTGCTGTTTATGACGATGGTTCTTGTACTTATGCTGAGGCATGGTATGATTGTGCAGGTGTATGTTTAGACACAAACAACAATGGCCTGTGTGATATTAATGAAATCGGGTGTATGGATGCCGCTGCTTGTAATTATGATGCTACTGCTCTCGTTAACGATGGCTCATGTGATTACTGTAACTGTCCCACCCCAACTTTCACTTCTTCAAGTGCAGGATATGGAATTGAACTAGAGTTAGTCGCAACCCACGTTTCGGGCTCTTTAGCTGGCCAGTCAACATATCGCGTTTATATTACGACACCGAATACAACTGACGTGATTACGTCTGTTACAGGGAATGACGAATTCCCGTTATCTCTTGAAACGACAACATCTTTCTACCAAAGCGTATTTGGTTCTTCTGTAGCAACTTCGATAACCCCAGGAATGATTGTTGTTGCTCCTGATGTGGCATACGATTCATGGGTTACTATTGGTGCGACAAGTTCTGCCGATGATGTTGATGGAAACATTAACCTCATTCCAGGGGATTGGATTAATGACTTTGAATTAGGAAATAGCTTCACGGTAAGTGATGGCATTGGAAGCGGATGGTACATCATACCTCCTAACTCTGTGAATGGCATTAGTGGTTCTGACAATCGCGTCTTATTAACTCAGCTTACTACTGATGGTGAAATTAGTGGTTCATTCCGTGTTCAAGTCTTCCCTAATGGAGACCAAATCAACGATGAGCGTATCGACTTTACTTTCGACCAAATGCCTCTTGGTTCATATAGCTGTCCGATCATTGTGGACGGTCCATCTGAACTTACCCTTGAATGTTCTGACGATCTTTCTATCTCGAGTGCCGATGACTTTGATGTTTATACTGTTGATGCAATAGGTTGTGATCCGGCTGATATTTCTGTTTCATTGCTTTCAGAGATCATAACATCTGGACTTTGCACAGGTGATTACACAATCACTCGCGTTCTAGGAATAACAAACTGCACTGGCGCTACAACAAACTTTGACCAAGTCATTTCGGTTATTGACACAACTTCACCAGTTCTTACGATCCCAGCTGATTACACAGCTGAGTGTTCAGATGCGCATCCGATGGATGCTGCTACTGCAACAGACAACTGTGGAGAGGTAGTAATAGATGTTGTTGAGACGACG
>Ga0308011_10001198_pt1 | contig 12057 bp, 13 predicted proteins | sample Neamet177_FD_203144 | JGI IMG/M metagenome (GOLD analysis project Ga0308011, IMG submission 203144) | Marine microbial communities from water near the shore, Antarctic Ocean - #177 | ecosystem: Environmental > Aquatic > Marine > Unclassified | place: Southern Ocean | collected 2014-07-25
AGAGCCAGAACTTGCCATGGCTCCAGTTGTGGTGGTGATCGAGATGGTACCGCAGCTGCAGGATGTGCGTGAGCCGGTGCGCCCAGTACTCCAGCACGGGCTGCACGATAAAGAGCGATATCAGCAGCGTCCAGATGTCCATTACAGACGTATGCCATATTGGATAGTATAGTGCTCGCCGGCGAGCCGCACCTGCAGCGGCTCGCCCATCAGCTCTTTTCCGTAATGCAGTATCGTCTTGCCGAGGTGCACGAAGAGCGGCCGCCCCAGCACATACGGCATCGCTTGCGGCACGGGCAACTCGGCATAGCCGGCCGGGTACCCCCCAAGCTCATGCCACGTGAGCTGCGCGTCGTATGGCACCGGATCATCCGCATGCGCCTGCAGATACGCGCGGACGCGATTGCGCAATCCTGCGACCTCGATGGCATCGTGGTAGGCCTTTCCCTCTCGCTCGCACATCTGGTACGCTAGCGCACGGTAGAAGCAGGACCCACCCGCGCCAGAGACGCTGCGCGTGCTGCCATGCCGCGCGCCAATCATTCGTCGCGGTATGCGCGATAGGCATAAGTAGTGCGTGGGCTACAACTTGAGTCGCGATAAGTATAGGCCTGTCCCGCTCGATCTGCCACGCTTCGAGCCGCGCTTCGAGCCGCGCTGCGAGTCGCCGCTCCACGTGCCCCACTGCATTGCATATATCGCCGACGCAGCCATACTTAGCTCCTTCTCCTGTCGTATGTCCCGCTCGGCTAACGCTGCATCGACGGTATCCCACGCCGCACGCCGAGCTCGTAACTCAGCATCGATTCTCGCCAACGCGGCTTGCGCTCTCGCATCGTCCCGCGCGGCTAACGCCTCATTGATAAGTTTCCACTCGGCTTCCGTGTTTTTCATGGATATGGCTTCGGCGTTGGCTATCGCCGATTCCACTGTTGTCCCCGCACTCCCAGCCGCCACGGCTGCCCCCGCACCCCCAGCCGCCACGGCCGCCACGGCTGCCCCCGCTCCCCCAGCCGCCGCGTCTGCCCCCGCTCCCCCAGCCTCCACGGCTGTCCCCGCTCCCTCATCAGCCGTGACTTTGACTTTCCCCACTCGCCGAGTACCCGCGGCTGCCCCCGCGCTTTGCATCAACGTCTTGATATGCTTCGGGGTCTTCATATGGTCCACTAGACTGCGCTCCGCCCTGAACGTTGAATTGCACATCGTACATTCCCAGCGTATATTTTTGTGCACCACATCCTCATGGTACACCCGGGCATCGTCCCGATTGAACGCCTTGCCGCAGCCATCAAACGAACATGTGTACTTGAGGATATGTGCATTACAATGCCTCTGCTGATTTGGAATAGTGCTGAAGCTCTTACCACATGGCTTGTTCTGGGCAGTACATCCCGTGCATGGATATAACGGCATGTCGTATATCCTCGGGTATCATATAAGTAGTGCTCGTCCGTAGGTCAACTCGATGGGAACAGATATTCGATCACAATGTAGGCCATGACCAAATCCAACGCCAGCTCGACGAACCCTACGTCGGCGACCTCGTGGTCATCCATTCTGATCCCGCGCAATAATGAGTACCTGCCAGGTGCACGGCCGCAAGTGCCCCGTCTGCCATATGCGAAATGCCCATGGACTTTGAATGGGACATCTTAGGAACAACGGCCAGCGGGCAGACGGTCGTGTACAAGGAGCTCCGCAAGATGGCGGACCGCATACGCACGCGTGCCGATGCCCGCGCCGCTGCTGCGCATGATGCCGAGCTGACGCGCCGCCTGTCGTCTCAGCACCGTGTCGTGGTCACCATCCTCGATGCAGGCGGCGTCAAGCTGCGGCCCGTGGTGTATCACTACATCAAGGCGGCAATCGCCGCGAACCCCCCGCGTCCGATGCACACCTATGTGGTGAACACGCCGAAATGGGCGACTCGCGTCTACCTCGCCATGCGTCGTTTACTGTCCGACGATGACGTGCAATCGACCTCTGTGCACGCGGGTCCATACGAGAGCCTGCCTCTCGTCATAAGCCCGCGGCCCGTGCTATGACACGTCCTATATCGTCCTTTATCATGTGGAACCACATTGCGATCGCGCATGCTGCCTATCGCTGCATTCGCGCGGGGTACACCAGCATGGGCTTGCTGGGCTCAGCCACCACCGCGCTATCCCTTCTGTACCACCGGAGCCACGAGCGCGACTACATCTTGCCAGAGGGCATCGCCGCGAAGCTGAGCATCCTGATGGTTGCCTACCACAGCCGCGCCAGCGGCCTGTCGACGCTCGATACGTACCTTCCTGCCGTGCTGGTGTTCGTGCTCTGGCGCTCGTCCATGCGCAGCTATGAGCGCTGGCACCCGTGGCTGCATCTCGTCGTCGCCGCCGATGTGCATTACTTTCTGCACCGCATCTCGGCGACTACTTAGCCATGGTGCTGGTGCGTGGGTATGGGCTCACTCGAGGTGCTTCTGCTGTTGGTGCTGTGGATAGGCCTGTGCGCGCCTACCCCATATTCTCCGCCATCCGACTCGCGCACTCGTGCCTGTAGTGCGCCGAGTTCGCTTCCGTAGTGCGCGTGTCAATAAACGGCAGCATGATTTCATTGTAGACCTTCTCAAAGCTGGTTGAGATCATGCTGCGGTCGCGCGCTCCTGTGATGACTACCTTGCCGGAGCGAAAGCAGAGGTAGACCACCTTGGGCTCTGTCAGGCGCAGCACGAGCCCGGGGAACATGTCTGGCTCGTAGCCGGCGCACGCGCCATAGGCAGTGGCCATCTCGTCCAGCATGAGCAGCCCTCCCACATCGGTGGATGCCACCAGGTTTTGTATCTTGAAGTCGTGGAACTGCACGTCGAACCCGCACTTCTGCAGCACATATACGTACTTGCGCGCGGCGAGCCGTGCCAGCGACTCATTTTTGGCCCCCGTGCACACCATGTTGCCAGAGGCGAAGCAGAGGGCGGTGGTGCGCGGCTCGACAATACGCGCGGTGGCGGCCGCAAACTTTTTGGGGTTGTATTCGACGAAGGGCGTATGGTTGGCCAGATCGGGCAGTGAGATGGAGGGCACCCCCAGGTTGAACGTGCAGACTACATTCTGCATGGTGATATCGGGCGTCGGCATCTGACGTCGCTATGAAGTGCCGCTACATGTACCCCACCAGCACGGACATGACGTCGTCACCCAGGCCCGCGACCCCGCGCCAGAACGGCACCGTCTTCCCCCCGCATGCGCGCGTGCTGATGACGAAGGCGCGCCGGCGGATCCACTTGGCCTCTAGCGCGAGTGCGGGCCACTTCTCCACCAGCGCGTCGACCGCCAGCGGCTCTTCGCGCATCGCATCTACCATCCGGTGCGCATGCCCCGTCAGGTACATGGCGAGTATGGCGGTGTGCGTGTCCGGGATGACGAGCGGCACGAGGTTGGTATGCCTGACTGGCAGCACCACATTGGCGCCGATCAGGTGCGTGAAGACGCCCATCCGAATCGCGCGCCATGTGGTATGCCTTGCCAGCTTCGTCAGCGCGTAGATCGCATTGTTCTCGCGCAGGTACCACACGATGCGCCACAGGCACGCATGCGCGAGCATGCCCACAGGCGGATGGTAGGCGCAGTTCACGACCGCATTGGCAACGGCGTGCAGGTGTGCGGGCTGGTAGCTCAGGTCATGCACGATGTCGATGGCCTCCGTCTCGTGCATGCCGGCGAGCACTGGCAGAAACACCGCCTGGTCCACCATGCGCATGTGTTTCACCAGCTTGGCTGCGCCCCTGCACGTGCCGGGCGCCATCAGCAGCGCGCGTGCCGGCCACTCGGGCATGTCCGCGGGGTCGAGAAAGCGGCCGCAGAGGGTGAGCACGAGGTTCTGGCGGTAGACGTCCAGACGGCGGATGCCAGCGAGCGCGCGGCCGAAGAAGAGCTGCCACCGCAGCGTCTGCATCACGTTCCAGCCCTCGCTGCAGTTCGCCTCGCGGTCGAGCGCGAGCAGCACTGCGCGCGTGGGTCCCTTCCGGCACAGTGTATGGAAGCGTTCTTCCATCTGAAAATGCGGGTGTGGCACGTGAGATCGGGATTGAGATTGGGATTGAGATTGAGATCGGGATTGAGATTCGCTCAATATATCTCAACCGCTGGCTCGTTCATTATTTTAACCTCACGTTCTGCGATGGGCGGTGGGATCACGAAGGAGATGTCGTCGGCGCCCGCACCCCCGCGCGCCAACGTGTACCCGCACCATCATCCTCATCCTCATCATCAGCGCAACACGCTGGGCCTGTCCCACCGGCCGGCCGAGAGCGCGCCTGCGAGCACGAGTACATCGGTCGGAACAACGGGCACGGGTGGCATTTGTTCATCATGATTACATGATTACAGCGGCATTCCCCTTTCGAGGGCAGTGCTGTGCCACACGTGTCCCGGCGGTTCGGCTGCCGTCTCTGGGCTCGGTGCGCGGGATAGCCTTTGTTCATCATGGCAACATGATCACATCCACATTCCCCTTCCGAGGGCAATGTGTCGCTATCTCGCATCCACCGCAGTCTAGGGTACGGCATTTCTCGAGCGCAATGGCGGTTCGCCGGCCGACAGCCGTATCGTTCGCACCTCTGCTCACCGACGAGGTGCGCGCCATGTCCGTTCTCCGCGTGAGCACGGTGCATGACCTACGCAGTGATAAACTAGGGGGGACCAGGGCCTGTGGCACCTGCGGGCGCAGCAGCATGGAATGCGTGGGCCACTTTGGGCACATCGAGCTTCCCGTGGAGGTGCCCCATCCCTTGTTCGATGGCAAGTTATTGTCCGCCGTCGCGGTACCCCCCACCCGCATGCGCCTGCCAAACGCAGACCACGATGCTCCGCTGACGGGTTTGCTGCATCGTCTGTTGCGCGCGGTGGACCGCTATTCCCGATGCACCACCGCCGGCGATAAGGTGATTGCCTCCGCCACCGATGCGGTGCAGCTGGCTGTGCGCAACTACTATACCTCGTGCCCGAGCAGTGGCGCTGCCGGTCTCTGCGCCCGTATGCGCGGCAAGCAAGGCACGCTGCGCCAGACGCTCATGGGCTGGCGCGTCAACAGCTGTGCCCGTGCGGTGGTGGCTCCGGATCCCTATCTGGCCCCCTGGGAAGTTGGCGTTCCCGGCCGCATCGCGGATGTGCTTGGCCTTCGCGAGGGTGACAGCGTTCTTCTCAACCGCCAGCCCTCTCTGCACCGCGGCTCCATCATGGGGCACATCGTTCGTCTGCGTCCGACGGACAGCTGCCTCAGCATCAGCCCCACCGTCACACCACCGTACAACGCGGACTTTGATGGCGACGAGATGAACCTGCATATCACCTCGACAGCCTCGTCGGCGGATGCGCGGCTGCTGCTGGGCGTCGAGCACAGCCTGCTCTCGCCGGCCTGCGGTGGTGCTGCGGTGCGCCTCGTGCAGGACGCGTGCCTCTCCTGGTACCTGCGCAGCGGCATGAACAGCGCGGCCCAGCGAGCCACCATTGTCGCCTCGTGCGAGATGGATGGTGGTCCCATCGCCGCCCGCCGGCTGCATGGCGAGCAGCTGATGGCGCACGATCACATGGCGGCGCGCGGCTTCAGCGTCGGTCTGGACGACTTCCTGGACCGCATCCCCGTGACGAGCTGCGACCGGTACACGCTCGGCCATGTGGCCTCGATCGCCCACGACTACGTCCGCCCGACGAATCGCATCGCTCAGATGGTGTGCGCCGGCAGCAAAGGGTCGGCGGTCAACCTGGCGCAGCTGTTCGGCTGCATTGGCTACCAGACGGTGCAGGGCAGCGCCGCTCAGCACCCGGAAGGTGGCAGTGCCTTCATAGGCAGCTCGTTCGTGCAGGGCATGAGCCAGCATGAGTTCTGGATGCACGCCAGCGCTGCGCGCGAGGGCATGATACAGACGGCAGTGAAGACGGCCGACACGGGGTATCTGATGCGCCGCATGGTCAAATCCTTCGAGAACATCACCGTGGCCTACGACGATACGGTGCGCACGGCCTCTGGCGCGGTCGTTCAGTTCGCCTATGGCGAGGATGGCATCGACCCGTCGACAGCACGGTTCGTGCGGCCGCGGCGCATCGAGCCCGGCGAGGCGGTGGGGGTGGTGTGCGCGCAGTCGATTGGCGAGCGGCTGACGCAGCTGACGCTCGACACCTTCCACAAGGCCGGGGTCGCGTTCAAGCATGGCATCCTCCGCGTCAAGGCGCTGCTGGATGCGACGGCGCGCGCGCCAGGCGTGCTGCGCGATGCCGATCGTCCCTACCGCCTGCCGCGCTACGATCTGGCGGACGCGATCAGCAGCTGGGACCGTGTGGCCACGCTGCCGGCGCGCGCGGCGCTCGAGATGCGCATGCGCGGCATGCCGGACGCCCCCGGCTGGCGCGCCACGCTGAGCATCGGGTGGCTAGCGGAGCGCGGCCTGCTGCCGTGGCATGTGGCCGCCCGTGTGCGCGAGCAGTGCCCGTGCATCTGCGGCGGCGACGGGTGCCTCTATGCGATGCGCCAGGTGCAGGGCATCGGCGGCGCGGAATGGGCGGGTGGCGCGCTGTCCGACAGTGCCGTGGCGATCGTGAGCAGCCCCCCGCTGGACACGTGCTCGTACCCATCGGAGCCGGTCGCGGTGGCGGCGTGCCTGGGCATTGAGGCGGCAGCGGTCGTGCTGCAGCGGGAGCTCGCGCCCTACATGCAAGGTGTCGATCCGCGGCACTTGAAGCTGCTGTCCGATGCCATGACATACACGGGGCAGGTGCTCGGTGCCACGCGCGCGGGGCTGCGCAGAGCGGACGCGGTATCGGTGCTGGGCCGGGCGTGCTTCGAAACGGGCCCCCAGGTGATGGCAGCGGCCGCAGAGGCGCGCGCGACCGACCCGCTGCACGCTGCATCCAGCCGTATGGCACTGGGGCTCGTCCCGCGCATCGGCTGCCACGCGATGGAGGTGCTGCCGCCGGTGGTGAGCGTAGTGCGCGAGCGGCCGTGCTCCTTCATGGACCGCCCGGTGGCGAAGCGCTGCCGCTTTGGTAACTACATGAAAGACTGACTATTTAACCGTTACCTTGATTCATGAATTTATGTCGCTTCTTCGCCAGCCGCCTACCGAGACTTGCGCATGCCGCGCTGCCCCATCGACCGGTACCTTCAGTCTGCGCGTGGAGCCGCGTACGACCGATGTGCGCGAATCATCGAAGCTGAGCCCGGTGCAGCAGCTGCAGAAGAGCGAGCAGCTGCAGGAACTGTTTTTCCCCAACCTCAGCACCGTCGACGTGCAGGAGCATGGCAATGGCTATCACGTGCACCCCGAGCATTCCGTGAGCGTGGCGCACATTGGCCAGCTGCACGCCATGCTGGACGAGGATAGCCTGGTGGCACGCGTGCAGATCACCCCCGATGCCGAGCATACTGCCGTTGCAGCCTCGCTGACGAGCGATCATATCCATGAGCTCCTGCACAGCGGCACCGTCGACTTGGCGGTGCCGCTGCACTCGGGGGTCTTTCGCATGCATTCCACGAAAGAGGGGCGCATCACCGCTGTCGAGTATACCCACTAAATAAAACGTATCGGACCACCTACGCGTGTCACCGCCGCTGGAGCCGCTGGAGCCGCTGGAGCCGCTGGAGCCGCTGGAGCCGCACCCATCGCCAGTGCGATGTCGGCCGCACGCCAGCCCAGATGCGCGCACTGTGCGTAGTTCGTGAACCCGAGTGCGCGAAAGTTGGACACCCCGAGCGTGTCGCGCCATGTGGCCGCCGAAAAACCAAAGTCCACCATGCTGGCCATATCCAAGCCGATAGTGGACAGCAGTGGCACCGTCCAGCCTAGCTCGTGAAGCTGATCAACGGGAAGATGCAGCGCGCTGACGTCGTGCACGGACGGGCGGCACTCCAGCATGCGAGGCGCCGTCAGCCCCAGTGCCGACACCTGCTCGATGCTCAGCGTGCGCAGGCTGCTGCCGCGAAACCCCGCCGCGAGCATGCTGGGCCAGCGGAAGCCGAAGCCGATCAGCGCGCGCGTGCCGTGCTTGGCCTGCAGAGCGCTCCACTTCGCGCCCGCCGCGACCAGCATGCACGGGGTCACAGCCTTGTCGCGCAGCTCCACCAGTGTCTGATCCTTCCACTCGCGCCGCTGGACCAGCGCACGCAGCATGCCCGACTTCGGTGGCTGCAGGGACTCTGCCGCGCGGGCATGCTCGCGGGCGTACATAGATGACACTAGCGGATCGTCGCCATAGTCCATTGCTCTATTCAGCTGTACACGCCATAGCTATATAGTACTATATAGCGCCGGCTCCGGTACGTGAAATAATGCCCAACAAGGTGACTGCGCCCATTGCGCGGTCGACGGCCTATGACTTCAACTGCCACCTCTCGCTCTGCCATACCAGAAGCAGAGATGCTACCGCACACGATACGGTAGGTGCCGCGAACATCGAGGAGGACCTGCATGTGATGCCGCACGAGATCTTATTCGCTGTAGACGCGGGCATGCCCAGCAAAACACAGCGCATGCGAGCTGCATCCTCGCTCAATGGCTCGATGCTGCCGACTACCACGATGGATAGGCTCGAGCGCGTCATTCGCATGACGAACCGAGACAGGCGCGCGGTGGATATGCGGACGACTAGCGGCCGCACGGCGGTAGCGCCCATGCTTGACGCCATGGAGCCGGACGTGATCAAGAAGCTGAACGCTATTCTCAACCAGTCGATTCGCTATGTCGGCGTCGCCGTCACGGGATGCGTAGGAGGCGCTGCGAATGCGATGCAGAGACAGGGATACAGCGCCACGCGCGGAGGACTTATGACAGTGTTGAACACGGGGGATGCTCCGATCCTGGCTGGCCAGCGCGTGCATATGGAGCTGGACATCAAGGATGTTGTCAACCTCCAGTCCAAGCGGCAGGCGGCGATCGACGGTATTCGACGTACGAAGATCGTGCCGCGCTTGCGGGCGGTGGATGAGCAAAGCCATCTCCTGCTCGACATAGACGACCGGGATGTGATACAGGACGATATCTACGCGAACATCGGACAGCCATGGCCGCTGATGCCGCTGCTCGTGGAACTTGCGAGAGAGCGTTTCCCGCTGAGTGTATAAACAAGTGATTGTATCTATAAGAGTATAGCCCCCCTACCCCGATGTCAGTCGTGCGCGCGCAGATCACCTCGAGCAATGCCACGCCGCGGCCCAGGAACTTCGTGACTCGACCGGGCGCGCCCGAGGCGCGGCTGCCCTATGTGCGCGGCATGCGCGGCATGGAGCATGATGCATATCAGTATGGCGTAGCAGAGAGTCGTACGATCATAGAACATGGCTATACCGAATCTCTCATGAACCTGGAGCGGACGCGTAGTTCTGATGCATTCAAGTACCTGATGCATCCTGCCAACCTGGGTGTACTACAGCAGTGGGACGACAATGCTGTTGATGGTGGTAGTGCTGCTAGATATGCCCACTGCGATGGTACTGCGCTGGGTGGTCTCGCCATGTTGAACACGTACGGTATGGTACCGGTCCCTGCCACAGTCACCGAACCGGATATGCCTTATCCGACTTCAGCGGATGACAACGCGTGCCATGCTCCCATGACTGGTGTGGTATTTGCGCACAGTGCATGGGCCGGTACGTCTTCGCTCTATGCAATGTCCATCATTCGGCATGCCTACAACATTATCACGACCCCCAGCCCTACCCGCGAAGTTGCTGTCGCATGGCTACGTAAACACCATGGGGCGATCCTCACGTGGCTCACGAGTGGTGCGGCGCCACATGTGTACCGACACTCAGGTGCTGCGGCCGGTGAGTTCGGCCAGGCAGACGCAGGTGATACATGGAATAGTCCCGGCGATACACCTAACCCCGGTCACGACGGTGGTGGAACCGCCCCTCGTCGTGGTGACAACTCGGTCCGCCATCCCACGTTTGCGGAATACCTCGATTACGAACTCGGACAGAGCGCCAGCTCATTCGAGGCATTCCTGCGTGAATGGCCGACCCATGCGGTTGAGTTGCGCGACGGGCACACCCCATCAGATGGAAGCACGGAAATTCCTTGTCTCAACCCATGCGTTGCATTTACCTATGTGTCTGGCATACAGCGAGGAGTGCGCAGTGCGTTGCGCACCGGCCCCGCGTGCCATTGTCCACATCGAACAAGTCAGCTCCGTACAGTCCTTCAGGGCAGATATAGCACACTCACAGAATGGCAGAATACCGCAATCGACGAACTGGATGATGCGGTGCACGCTGCCGCCGTCTATGGTAGCGATCCGACTGATTGGACAAATGCCTCTCGTCCGGTCAAGCGCAACATCGTCATGGCCCTGTGCTTCAGCAGATCCAACGATGACCTGCACTGCCAGTCGCTGCTGGGTGTCTCGAATTCAGACGGGGTACAGGCACTTGAAATAGGCAACTGCGTACTGGAGCATGATCGGCGCTACAACGCGGAGATGCATGGCTTGCGTAGCGGACTGGCCGGGCCCGCCGTCGCTGTGCATGCGTCGTGGGAAGGTAAGATACTGCGCCCTGATGTCGTCGGAGCAGGTGCACACTATTTAGGTATGCCGAGCGATACGGAGGCGCACGTAGTAGCTACACTAGACGCGTATAGGCGTGGAGTTACGGACCCAGACGACGAGATTATGCCGCCTCGTGATCGCCTTTATGTATCCACCGAGGATAGCACTACATCTATACCTGTGCTGCACTACAACGGCAATACGGTGATAGACATGCGGCCTGACATGGTCATATCAGGGGTCTACTATGCCGATGCTGATAGCGAGCTTCGATATGCGACAACCAACGACGTGTACGAACAACTCACCCTGGACGATACCAGTGACTCAATTACCGTGATATACGACGGTCTGGTGGCAGTCCGTTCTACATTCCAGGAAGGCGCACAGGGGCAGAGGTACCGTAAAGTGCATAGTCAGGACGGCGCTACCGAGCCAGATGCCAACCTACGTCTACGCAACCTGCAGCTAGAGCCCTTACGCAATAAGCGTAACTATAGAGCCACCAGTACAGGGGACCATCCACGGCACATATTACGGGCGCACTACGAACCGTGGAGCTCGTTCGCCATCGGGGAGCACGGCGACGGCACTCGCGGCTCGTTCGACCAGCTTCGTCATCGCTATGGGAATAGAGATGGGAGAAGCATCCTCGGTATTCCACTTCCTACGTGCGTGAGAGACATCCAGTTCCCTGTGAGTATGGCCATCCTGTCATCTATCGACAGCGCATACGGGTCGCTGCGGGCGCCTGATATGGATGCCGGGGCTACCACCGATGCCGACGCGATAGCCCTGATTACGACCGGTGGTGATCCCCGCAATGCCCGCTTAGGCGACTCTATCATGGGAATGGGGGCGTATGGCCCTCTGCCATACATTGGTGTGGATGTGCATGGCGTCGCACAGGCCCCCTCCGGGTTAGATGCCCGCGCCACATACCCCGAAGTCCGTGCGACCGCGGCCGCGTCGGCTATTGTCGCTCCACTATTCAACGCCAACTACCCGATTGCAGCGGGTCGGCAGGTCTTGCACAATGCCACCACTGCCCCCGAGGACATCCACAGTATATCCTCTCGCCTGGCTCGTCGCGGCCGCCGCAATGAGATTGGCATAGCGATGCAGAAGATCGAACCCGGCCACCAAGGCGACGTTATGCTCCACGATGGTATGTAATACATCCCCACATCACATTATCTCTTGGCTTCCATACTGCTGTGCACAGTGGCGCGCCCACTCTGTGGTTGTCCGCGGCGCGATTGTCCTGCGCCATCTTCTCGTACTTGTCTGGGCAGCGCTCGCTTAGCGGCAGGTGCTTCAGCTTGTCGCGCGCCGTTGCATATCCCTCCAGGTCGAGGTACTCGCCGCGGCGCGCGAAGGTGGTGCGGCGCAGGTCCACGCGCGCGCGCAGCGCATCATCCTCGCCCCCCCATCCCCAGAACTGGTTAGGATAGCCCGGGAACTCGCCGGCATGGAATCCGTGCACGCCCCCAAAGTACGCCTTGCTGTCGTTGTACCGCCTGAAGCGCGCGCCGAA
>Ga0308011_10001202_pt1 | contig 12032 bp, 4 predicted proteins | sample Neamet177_FD_203144 | JGI IMG/M metagenome (GOLD analysis project Ga0308011, IMG submission 203144) | Marine microbial communities from water near the shore, Antarctic Ocean - #177 | ecosystem: Environmental > Aquatic > Marine > Unclassified | place: Southern Ocean | collected 2014-07-25
TCTTTTGCTGTATTGCTAGGTGATAATATAAATAAAATACCTAGAGATCTAACAGAAGTAGGACCGCAACAGAGACAGTTTAGAAGTAGCGTTCAGCTGTTTGGAAGAGTAGAAAATACCACCACAGTTATACCTAGAGGCAACACCCAATACTTTCCTTCGAGATCTTCTTTTACCGTTAGTACTATCGCTACTAATAATGATTTATTTAATGGAGAGAATCTAGCAAGTTATGCGCCTAATACTTTTTTCTACGAAATAGAATCAAATCCTTTAATAGCTAAAATATCTACAGATAAAAAATTTGGAATCACAGGATTACCACAATTAGTTCCACCAGTTTATAATTTAGCTGTATTTGAAACAGCTCCAGTTGAATCTAATTTAGATATATTCTGGGAGACCTCAAGTTCTGGTATTGTTTCAGAATTAAATAATTTTATATTAAATGATTCTAACGGTGCTTCAGATATTGGTAATTGGAACGTCAGTGGTTTTAGTGAAAGCGAAGAAGCTCCTCAAACAGTTACAAATACTCCTTTCAATGTCTTAGACAATTTTGGATCAATTATACCTTATACCGGTACTGCTGGAGCAACAGTGGTTATTGAGTCTTTAACTTTAACAAGTGTTCAAACCCTAGAAGACACACCTGTTGAGGTTTTTGCTACAACAAACGCTAGTGATAGTAGATTTACACTAGTAAATAACAACGAAGCTGCCACCAACCCTACAAACACATGGGATATAAAAACAGTAAGACCGCTTCCTTTAAATAATCCTAGTTTTGATTGGATTTATGGTAATGACGCTGATAAAAATAAGAGCTTTGTTTTTAATTTTACTATAGTAACTAAAAACGTTGCAAGTGGTGAGACTTTTACAGCTAATCTTATAGAGTACGCGGCTTTAGATAACGCAAGTCCGGAATTTACGACTGGTAATGGAGACCCAGCTACTTGTCCAACAAACACCATCCCAGTAGGATCGACAAGAACCACTTCTTTTAAAACTTTTTTTGGAAAAAACGGCGCAAATGTACTTCAAAACGGACCTGTATCTCCTTTCTCTTTTATACCTGGTATTTATCAAGGATTAACTTTCTCTGTGCAAACAACAGACAGTAACGGTAGCGGTGTATCTAATGCTTTCGTTTTAACAGATACAAACTGGAACTCTGGAAATCCTAGCACACCTTTTAGAACAGCTGTATCTAGAGCATCTACATTTACTACGGTGGGAATATATACCGTAACGGTTACTTTATCTGACGCTGGAAATGCAGTAGCTATTTGCGCACTTACTGTCTCATTAATAGATGATAGCTGTAGCACAACTATTAGAAACTCATCTGGAGCTCCTGGAAATCCTTCGAATGTAGGTTGGGGCGCTACTTTAAGTTTTTACAATTGCTCTAACCAGCAACAAACAATAACAGCAGGTAATTCTCCATTTGGATGTGGTGTAAATTACACTATTAATTACGCGACTACAAACCCAGCGACTGGAGATCCGCAAGTGATAGGTAATTTTACTGGCGGTGGGATATGTACAAGTTAAACACATGGTAATAAAACAAAAAAGCAAGTAATAATAAAAATATGGCAGCTATAATAGAGGTAAAATTCTTTAACACATTTTTGTTAAAAAAGACAGTAAACACTACTGACCAGCCTATATGGGATGGTTCTAGAGGTATACCTCAATCTATAGGTGGTTACTCTAGAGGAGGCGTTGCTTCTGAATTAGAAAATTGGTCTATTGAGGAATCAAGAATAAGAGGAGGTTATAATAATACCAATGTTGATTACGGGGTCAAAGCCTACTTGGTTGAAGATTTTCCAAAAGCCTCTAGAAGATCTAGCTCTTTAATATATTCTGGTATATATAACTCTAGAACAGGTATAAACAATACCAATGTTTTTTCAATAGGAGAAGACATAATTAAAAGCGCCGATCCCGCTAACGGTAGCATTCAGAAACTATATGCAGAAGACACTAATTTAGTTATATTCCAGGAATCAAAAGTGTCTAGAGCTTTAATAGATAAAGACGCTATATACTCAGCGGAAGGCGGAGGTAGTATAACTAATTCTAATTTAGTTATAGGTACTATTCAGGCTTACGCGGGTAAATTTGGTATAAGCAAAGATCCAGGTAGTTTTGCCGTCTATGGTTATAGAAAATATTTTTCAGACAAAAATAATAATTCTATACTTAGACTATCGATGGATGGTATTACTGAAATTTCTAATTATGGCATGAGCGATTACTTTAGAGATGAACTTAATAGTATAGACAACGTAAATGGAGAAGCTGGTCAAATAATAGGCGGATGGGATATACATAATAAACAGTATGTTTTATCCACTCAAACTCAAGATGCTACAGCTCAACCTAGTTTTAATACACTTTGTTTTGATGAAGATGTTAATGGTTGGACAAGCTTCTTTACTTTTAAACCTGAGCAGATATTAAGTTTAAGAAACAAGCTATATACCGTTGGTCAAAATACAAGTGGATCAATTAAAGGTATATGGGCTCATTATGCTGAAAACACAATTACCACGCCAATTACCTCTATCCCTAGAGGTAATTTCTATGGAAACACAACTAAGTCATCTATAACATTTGTTTTTAATCCAAAGGTAAGTGCATCTAAAAACTTTCAAACAATAAACTACGAAGGTAGTAACGGTTGGCAAGTAGATTCATTTATATCTGATGCTACAGGTTATGACTATTATGCTTTACCGGCTCCTGCTGGTTTTGAATTAAGAAACGATACAACAACTAGTGTATATAGTTATTTAGAAGGTACTTATGATAGTTCTGTTCCGGCTCTAACAGGTTTAAACGCAGTTATTACTCCTTTTTACAGAGCAGGTTTTGATAGAAAAGAAAATAAATATTTTGCAAACTTAATAAACAGCAGCTCTGCTTCTCAGGGAGAAGTATTATTTGGTAATACTATTAGCGGTATAAAAGGATACTTTGCTACAGTTACTATATCTACAGATAATGTTACAGATCCAGGTGGTTTAAAAGAATTATTTGCCGCTTCAGCTAACTTTGTAGAATCATCATATTAAAAAAATAAAATGAACAACTCTAAAAACAATAATATATGCCAATTCCAATAGTAGCAGCTGGCTTAATAAGCGCGGGTGCAAGTATAATTTCCGGTATATTTGGATCGTCTGCAGCTAGAAAAGCAGAAAGAGAAGCAGCTGATCAAAGAAAAGCAGCTGAAGCTAAATTAAGGTACTTAGAAAATAATAGGCAAGAAATTATAAATCCTTACGAAAACACCACGGATTTAAGCGGCATGTTATCTAATCCTATGGAGAATTTATCCGTAGCTACTCAAGCCGCAGAGATGCAAATTGAAGAAGCTGACATATCTTTAGCAAATACTTTAGATACTATAAGGGCTTCAGGAGCAAGCGCTGGTGGAGCTACAGCTTTAGCTCAAGCCGCTTTACAAAGTAAAAAAGGAGTTTCAGCTAGTATAGAGATGCAAGAAGCTGCAAACGAAAAAGCAAGAGCTCAAGGAGAAGTTAATCTTCAGCAACAGAAACTATCTGAAGCTCAGAGAATACAACAAGCCGATGCTCAAGGTAAATCGTTTGAATTTAATACTAGAGAAAACAGGCAAACAGCTGAAATGGATAGAGTATCTACTCAATTATCTGGAGCTCAGGCAAGAGAGTCACAAGCTCGGTCAGATGCGACAACTGCGATGACAGGCGCTGTAGGAGGTGCTTTAGGAGTATTTGGTGATATGGCGAGCGCTAACGCTTTTAAAACAGATTAAACTCCACCTGCAGGGGTATTAGATAATATAGATAATTACTACAAAATCAGACAATGCTACAAGATAAAACAACATGAGTTATAGAAATCCACAACAAGTACTAGACACACAAACAGGTCAAGCATATAGAAACCTTCAAGCTAGCATTTCAAACACTTTTAGCAAGGTTGCTGACGCAAGCATTAAAGAGCAAGCTAGATTAAAAAAGGAAAAAGAAGCTAGAGATAAAGCAGCTGCTTTACAAGCTGCACAAAGCAAAAGAGATCAAAGCGCTATAGCAGAACAATCTGTTAAATCTAATACAGAATTTCAAAAAATAATTAACGGCATGCCTATGGGTCTTACCTCTCTTGGTGTTAAGGCGACTACACTAGCTATAGATGAAAGAGCTAAATTGATAGTACAAGGGATTCAAACTTCGAATGATAAAATTTTTTCACAAAACGTAGAAGCACTGCCTGATGCATTAAAAAATTCTACTGTTTTATTGAACTCTCAAATATCTAATGCAGCAATTTCTTTGGGACCTAATCTTGGCAAGCCAGGAGGAGCGTCTAGAACAGGCGGTGAAAAAGGAAGAGCTTTTATGATGATACTCAATAATTTTAAGAAAGGAAAAGTTGAGTTTGAACCTAAATTTGATAACCCCGATGGTGTTGAAGTAATGTATACTGCAACAATTGAAGACGAAGATGATGAGAACTATGGTAAAACATATAAAATGTCTTATAAAGAGCTTAAAGACTTGCAAAATGGTGGAGGTACTATGGTACCAATGATACCAGATATATATCCTAGTTATAAGCAATCTTTTAACGATGCTAACATTGTAAATGATAAAAAAATTCTTCAAGAAAACTTTCTTGGAGCAGTAGGGCCTGCGAACCAGATCCAAATAACCCAAAGAAAACTCGTCGTTTTAGAAGAGTTGATGAAAAAAAAGTAAAAGCAGCATTATATGGCGATGCTGACGTATTAATAAGCTCTATGGGTGAGAGTAACCCAGTTGGTCAATTTTCTTTATATAATTATTATGCAGAAAAGCAAGGTATAGAACAGCTACCTGCTGGTGCGATCCTCACGACAGGTGAAGATTCTCAAACTAAAAAGCTAACGGAGATGTATGTAGATGATCAATATGCAGATTTAGCTGGAAACTTTAATCCAGTACTTGTAAGTACTGCTAATATAGAGGATGGTGGGAATGATGATGAAAGTAATCCTGCTCTTACCATACAAGAAGATGCATTACAACTTGTTGATAGATTTATTAATAATCCGGTAGCGTTAGTCCAAAACTCAGGTATAAAAGTATTTGATTTTGATGAAAAAACTCAAAAAATAACTGTTCCAAATGCAAAAGGAGATGGTAAACAAGTACTTGACTTAAAAAAAGACTCAGATATTAGAAGATTACTTAGCGTGACACAAGGTGGTCAAGGAATAAAAGGTGCCACACTTCAAGAAATAAAAAAGCTGTTAACACAGAAGAATCTTTATTCTAAGTATAACAAAGAAGGAAAAGAGGATCTCGCTTACTATGAAGCGGAAGCAGATAGAGCAACTAGTAAAGCCAAATTGAAATACAATCCTGCCACAGGAAAATTTGAACCAATAAATTAAAAAGGATAATATGCCAGACTATAAATTAAAATCAGGTGATATAGTATTTGTTGCATCAGTAGATGTAGATAGTTTTTTAAAAAACAATGAAGGTGCTACGTTAGTTGAAACTAAAGTTGAAGTGCCAAAAAAGACAGTAGACCCTGTGGTTGTGGATCAAGCAACAGAGTCGAAAGAAGTTACGGGATCCAACTTGGAAAATGGTTCTTCGGAGCCGTTATCAAACGAACAAGCTAGTTTTAATTACGAGCAAAGAACAGGTGAAAAACCTAAATCTATAATGTATTTGACTGATGAGGACTATAAAGCTACAAATGTAGTATCTGATTTCATGCCAGTAGATAATAATGAAGTTTTTAGCAAGAATAGAAACAGAATAGATGAACTCCAAAAAGATAGAGAAGAGCTAGAGAGCAAAGCAACGTTGTATTCTTACAACAATATGCCAGGTTTAGAAAGTGTCGCTTATGTTAAGGATCAATTAAACGCTTTTGACGAAGCTAGTACTGCTGAAATTGAACTGATGGAGAATAATCCAGAGTTTAAATTACGTAACGATGCAATAAATCAACTTAGTAAGAATACTGGTAATAATAAAGCTACTGGAGATTCTGTAGAGGATTTAAAAAGTGAATCTAGTATATTAAATTTATTTAAAGGAAAAAGTTATTACAAAAACCAAGAAGCTAGTGAGATAGTGTCTTTAAATAAAGACGTTGAAAATGCCGTTGTAAGTAAATTAGATAATAAACAATTACAAAAACTTGCTGGAGGTTTTTATACGTTAGAAGAAAAAGAAAACTTAATAAAAGAAGTTAAAGCTCCTATAGTAGAAAAGAAAATAGAAGAAATAAAAAACTTAAACTTTGACTCAAGAAGAAGAGCTGAGAAAGAGATAGAGTTTCTAAATAAGTCTCAGGAAGCTGTTAAAAAATCAATAAAAAATCTTACTAACGGTAAAATGACTTTTGATAAAAACTCTAACGCTACTAAAGAACAAATAAGTCAGTATAACTCTCTTGTTGAAACTTTAAACGGAATAGAAAAACAGGGTGAATCTATTGTTTCTAATTACAATAAAGAAGCTTCTGCTAATGCTTCTGTGTTAACTTCTTTTGAAGGTGATTATGGTGTTGACTTAGCTGTTGGGACTATAAATAATAAATTTAAGTTATCTGATGACGCGGAAGCTTTTAGAGAGAAATACGCTGGTGATGGTTTTTGGAATGCCACCGCTGATATAGTAGGAGGAGACCTTGTTCAAGGACTTTATCAAACGTTTAAAAAAGGTACTGTTGGAGCCACTACTTGGGTTTTGAGTAGCTTTGGTGATGTTTTTCAAGATCAAGACAATTATTCATCATTTGATGCTTTCAGCGACGTTGTTGACCAGTGGAGTAATCAAACTCTTGTACCTAGCTCAACCGACCAGAAGTTTGACATAACTAAAGAAAAAGGTGGTTTTAAAGACTTTGAAGCTAGAAATTATGCAAAACTAGGTGTATCTATGGTTCCTTTTACTGCTTACTTAATAAGTGAAGTTAAAAAAGGTAATTTTAAAGGCTTAAAAGAAGCTGTTGGTAACACTTATATGAAACTAGGTGCAAAGGGAAAAGTATTAGCGCCTGCATCGCAAAAGCTTAAAGACAACATTATAATGATGGATGCAACTTTTAGAGCTACTATAATGGATAATCAAAAAGAAGGAGAAAAGCTTGGTTTAAATGGTCTTCAAGCTACCTCTTACGCTACTGTTAAATCTTCTACAGAGGCTCTGGTTCAAATGATTATGCCAGATACTCAATTCTTAAAAGGTATTGAAGGAAAAGCTATAAAAGATGTTTTTGTAGGTAGTTTAAAGAAAGCGGCTACAAAAGAAGGTTTTAAAACTGCCGGTAAACAATACTTAACTAATATAGGTAAAGAACTAGGTGAGGAAGAATTAAACGCTGGTGCAAATCTTGTAACAGACGCTGCTTATGGTTTAGCTTTACCTAAAGCTAGTGAGTTCATGAATAACCAGATAGAACTTGTAGCTGGTACGCTTATGCTTAGTGGAGGTATGGGTATTTCTGGAGCAGCTAAAACATTTAATAACCAGAAAAAACTTATATATAATCAGATACATGGTAATATAGCCTCAGTAGATCTTCAATTAACTACTATGGCTCAGAAAGTTAAAGATCCTGAGACTAAAAAACAATTATCTGAAGCCAGGCAATTTGCTTTAGACGTAAGCAATGCAGTAGAGTCTTCTCCTGAAAATGTCACAGCTGATCAAATAGATTTATTAGTACAAAAAAAGAAATTAATAGAAAAGAAATCAAAAACAGATTCTTCTTTTCATGGTCCTATAAATGAAAGAATAAAAGCTATTGACGGTGAGATTCAGTCTTCTTTAATAAGTACTACTGTAGACAAGAATCTAGCAGATAATATAAAATTAGCAGGAGAAATTACTGAAAAGCTAGGTTTTACAGAAGCTCCAGTTGTTTATGAAACTACTGAAGAATATTTAGAAGCTGTTAAAAATGATCCAGATGCTAAAAAAGCAGGTGGAGGAGATGCTGCTGGTTCGGAAGGAGTTTTTATAGGTAAAGGTAAAATATTTATAGACAAACAAAGAGCAAGGCGGGTTAGCGCTGTCAGTGTAGGTACGCATGAAGTACTGCACCCTATATTAAACGCATTGGTCGGAGACAAAAAATCTCAAGGCATACTCATAAAAGACTTTAAAAAATCATTAAGTCAAGACCAAATAAATTATGTACAAGATCAATTAAACAAAAATGTAGAAAAAAGCGAACATGACGCAGAGTTTATAAATTATTTTTCTGATGCTATAATTAAAAAGAAAATAAAATATAATGATAGTTTTGGAACTAAATTAGTAGATTTTTTTAATAAAGTTTTTTTTAAACAAGGTTTTGAAAATATAGATTTTAACAAAGGAGAAGATGTATTTAAGTTTTTAAAAGCATATAACAAAAGCGCTTTAAAAGGTGAGTCTAATAAAAACGTTATTGAAGCTATAAAAAAAGGTGAAAAAGCATCAGGTGTTAAAGTTGGTAAAGTTGACTTAGATGGTGATATGTTAAAATCAAAATCTTCAACAGAACTTAAGCAAGATCTAGAGTCTTTAAACGATAGAGAGTCTGAATTTTCAGAACCAGCTGAATTTGATTCACAAGTAAGTAATTTAAATTTTAAAATAAAACAAGCTGAAAAGATAGAAGCTAAAGGTGAAAGTACTTCAGTTAAAAAGACTGTAACAGCTAAACAAACTGCTTCATCTGAAAAAGTTCAAAAGCTTTACGAGGATAAGAACGAGGGTTATGAAGCTGAGATAATAAAAGAGTTTGAACCTATTATAAGTAATATAGCTGGAAATCCTAAACTAAAAGAACTGCCTGGATATGATAAAGAAGCGTTAATGGACGCTTTAAAGATGGATCCACAAGGTTTAATGGATATGATTGGTAAGTACGAAAAAGATGTTAATGCTGAGAAACGTGCAGGTGAAGGAAAAAAAGTTCCTTTAGCTGGTTTTGTAAATAAATATCTTAGAACAAGATCTATAAAAATATTTGATAAAAATTTAAAGAAAACTTTCACTGAAGGATTAGACAAAGCTGCTAACGTAGCTGCTGAAAATATTTCGTCAGCTCCAGTTAAAGACGTTAAGCTTATAAAGGCTACGAAATTACTAAATCCATGGGAATATTATATTTCAAAAGAAATAGTTTCTGACACACCTATGGATCTTGAGAATTTATCTTACAAGAAAATAAAAGGTATAACTAGCGAGATAACTAGTGAGGTTACAGGTATACCTATGGGTAAAATAGGTGATCCTGCTAAGAATTTATCTAAAGGTGAAACCACTGCAGCTGCTATGTTTATCAGTAAGAATATAGACTACATTAGAAATACTCTTCCTGAAGGAGCGGTATTAGAAGGAGCATCTGAAAAACTTATTGGAACATCGACAGGTGTACCTCAGAAAATGCTTGATGCTTTCTATGTTAAATCTAAACGAGGCGACAACTTGTCTCCGTTTATACTACGAAAAGGTTTAACTAATAATGAAATACTAGAAGTAATAGGTAGACCTAAAGATGGTAAACCTAGACCTATAGATCCAAGATCTCCAAATGGCTCAGTTATAAAAGGTATTATTGATATAGTAGACAGAAACATAACTAATGAATTAGTTAGAACTGAGAAAGACTTAACTCAGCAGCAACGAGTTGATGCGGGCGCAGGTAGAGGTAGAATCGTATTCAGTAAAAACCTACCTGATTCAAAGTTAAAAAAAGATCTTCAAATTGCTATAAATAAAAATAAACCTATAATAGATCTTATAAAAATAGTTGACGAAAGCGAAGCTTCAGATAAAAAACTTTTTTATGAAGCTATAGAAGATATGACTAATTTGATTAAAACGTCAAAATCAGAGCTAGAATCAACTGATGCCGCTGAACGTAATAAATTAGCTGAAGAACAAGGCATTACTCCTAAGTCTATGAAAGAAATGGAGGAAGAAAATGAGACTAATTGGAAAAAGGTTACACCCAAGATAGGTAAAAAGTTTGGATTAGACTTAAACTATTTTAGCGAACCTCAGTTAGGTAATGCTGAAAACTCAGCGCGTACATTAGCTATGTTGACTGATATTATAGACATGTTTCCTAATGTTGAATCATTAAAATCAGAAGCTAAGCAAATGCTAGCAGCATTAAAAGCAACTGTTGGTTCTGGTAAAAGTATAAAAATAGCAGGAAAAAGAATCTCAGCTAAGATGTTCTTAGACATAGCATCGGGTAAAGGCACAAAGAAAGTAGCTTCATGGATGAAAACAGTTTATCAACCAGCTTGGGGTTATGGCAATGGTTTTAAAGGTAAAATAGAAAGAAAATTAAAACAACTTAAAGACACTAAAGAAGGTTGGCAAGAAGATTATGCTTTGTACGCAGCTAACGAATTGACTCATCCTTCTTTAAGAAAATTAAATACTAAAGGTAATTTTGAAGGTTATAATCAAACTAAAAAATCTAACCTAAAAGCCATAGGTTTTGTATACAAGGGATTAGCGAGTTCTTTTGGTAAAAGCAAAAATAAAGCAGTTGCTTTAGAAAATATTATAAACTTTCTAAAACTACAAACAAACCACGCTAATGGTATCATAAAAGGTTTTGTACCTATGACTATGATAACTACTGAACCAGGTGGTCCTGGAGACAAGAAGACTCATAATGAGCACATGAAAGAGTTATTTAATTATAACAACGAGTTTATAGATATTTTAAATAGATATCAAAAAAACCCAACTAGTAAAAAAGCTTTATTTGAAATTGATTTATTAGTCAACTCTTTGCAGCAAGGTTTAACTTCTGAAAACAACAAGCTTTTAAAAGATAGCGCGGAACAAGGCGGCGCTGCTGGAAAGATATCTGATAACATATACGCTAACACTTTCTTATTAGAAGGAGAAGCAGCTAGTATGATAATGATAGACAAGCTTCCAGGTGCTACTTTAAATGAATATTTATACAGTAAATACGCTCCTACAATATTTAGATCTTTAGTAAATAATAAAATAAAAGCTAGTGAATCAAACAATAAAGCTCTACCTGGTTTTATGCAATACTCTAGATCAATTACGGTGCAAGAAGGTATTAATGCATTAGCTAAAACTGACAAAGCTTTAGATAATGCTAGAAAAATAGATGCCCCTGTTAAAAAAATAAGAGTATTTGATTTTGATGATACTCTTGCTAGGACTAAAAGCAAGGTAGGTTATACGATGCCTGACGGTACTACTGGTAAAATAGATGCTGAAACTTTTGCTAAAGACGCAGGTACTATGGAAGCTGAAGGTGCTACTTGGGACTTCTCAGAGTTTAGTAAAGTTATGGACGGTAAAAAAGGACCTTTGTTCGAAGTAGCTAAAAAGATACAAGAAGTAAGAGGATCAGAAGATATATTTGTTCTTACAGCGCGTCCAGCTGATGCTGCGGGGCCAATTAAGGAGTTTTTAGGATCATTAGGACTAGATATACCTTTAAAGAATATAACAGGCTTAGGAGACGGTTCTCCACAGGCTAAGGCTGGTTGGCTAGTAGGTAAAGCGGCTGATGGTTATAATGATTTTTATTTTACTGACGATGCGATTGGAAATGTTAAAGCTGTTAAAGATGCTTTATCGGTGCTAGATGTTAAATCAAAAGTTCAACAAGCTAAAATAAAGTTTAGCAAGAATTTAGATATAGAGTTTAATAAGATAATAGAAAATAAAACTGGTATTGCAGCTGAAAAGAATTATGCAAAAGTTAAAGCAGCTTTAGTAGGTAAATCAAAAGGTAGATTAAACTTCTTTATTCCTCCTTCTGCAGAAGATTTTGTAGGATTATTATACTCTACCTTAGGCAAAGGTAAAGTAGGAGATTCTCAAATGCAATGGTATAAAGATAGCTTATTAAATCCTTATGCTAGAGCTATGGAGAACATAACAAGAGACAGAAATACTCTTGGCTCTAACTTTAAAGCTTTAAAGAAAGAATTGAAAGTAGTACCTAGAGATCTTAAGAAG
>Ga0308011_10001207_pt1 | contig 11952 bp, 11 predicted proteins | sample Neamet177_FD_203144 | JGI IMG/M metagenome (GOLD analysis project Ga0308011, IMG submission 203144) | Marine microbial communities from water near the shore, Antarctic Ocean - #177 | ecosystem: Environmental > Aquatic > Marine > Unclassified | place: Southern Ocean | collected 2014-07-25
ATTAACATACTGTTGGTCTAGCAAGAATATATTTCCGTAGTGCTCAATAGCATCGTTTATTGATGGGTAAGATACACCATCAAAATGAAAGGTTTCTACTTGTTCTATTTCATGGACTGAATTATCAAGCACAATACCATCTGCAACTAAGGGCCAGCCAATATAACTTACTCTGCCCTTTGCTACTTCATATATAAACCAAGCGCTTTTAGCAAAACCTGAAAAACTGCCTTGCTCAAATTCACTTGAGGAAAGTTCCTGCTGTGTCCAATTTACACCAATTGCGAGATCTTTAGCATAGCGTTTTATAAGCTGTTTCTTTAAAAAACTATTAACAGCCCAAATGTTATCTACCTGTGCTTTACTGGCTATTTTTTGACATTCTCCGCAGCATGGCACTGAAATTTTAGGATGTGGGCAGCTAAGTAATAGGTACTTAGTGTCCTGGTATGTATAAGGCGTGTTATCGGCTAGAGAGCTATTAGTTGGAAATACAAAGTCTACATGGCTCGGCTCACCACAAAACCAGCAACAATACCTTTTATCAAAAGGTGTCTCTGTAATAACAACAGAGGTAGTTACTGGCTCTATTACTGATTTTACTAATTTACTTTTAGCGATATTTTCAGACAAAATTTAACGCTTCTTCTGAATCTTACTGTTGTACTTACTGCTTGTTCTATCAGTTTTGTTTTTACTCTGTACTTTACCTTTAACGTCTTTCTTCGCTAAATTTTGGTTCTTTTCTTGAGTTGCTCGATATCTATTTTTACTATCACGTTTTACCGCAGCTTCTTGATAGGCATCAGATTCTTGACGATTAAACTCATAACCAGGAGCCACAATACGTTCAAATTTTCTCTCAATTAATTGTTCAATATTTTCTAAGAAACGCTCATCTTTAGGACTTACTAAAGAAATAGCTGTTCCAGACTTACCTGCTCTACCCGTACGACCCACACGATGAACATAATCTTCTGGTAAAAAAGGTAAGTGAAAATTAACAACATAAGCAAGATCTGGAATATCGAGACCTCTGGCAGCAACATCTGTAGCTACTAATACACGTACTTTGCCTTCACTAAATTGTTCTAAAGCTTTATTTCTTGCACCTTGGGTTTTATCGCCATGACACAAAGCAGCTTTTATACCGTCTAATTTTAATTCTTTAGCTAATGTATTAGCACTTTCTTTGGTTCCTGCAAAGACTAATACTTGCTTCCAATTATTAACACCAATAATTTCTGAAAGTAATTCTCTTTTACGCTCTTCAGTAACCCAATAAACGGCTTGTTTTATTTTACCTGAAGTCGTGTTTTCTTTTGATACACTGATAGTTTTAGGTGATTTCAATAATTGGTTAGCTAATGTCTTGACGCGATCTGAAAACGTAGCAGAGAACATTATTGTCTGATGTTTATGCTTAACTGCTAACAACAATTTTTCAATGTCAGATAAAAATCCCATATCTAACATACGGTCAGCTTCATCAAGCACTAGAAATTTCACTTGCGATAGATCTACATTGCGTAAAGCTAAATGCTCTAATAAACGACCGGGTGTAGCGACTAAAATATCAAGACCTTGTTTAAGCATATTAGTTTGCGATGGCATTTTACCTCCACCATAAACAACACCACTTTTAATAGGTAAGTATTGACTATACTGCTTAATGTTATCAGCAACTTGATTAGCAAGTTCTCTAGTAGGCGTTAAGATTAATGCACGAATTGCTTGACCAGATGCACTTTTTTCATTATCTGACTCTTCTTCGCCGTCAGAGTTAGTTGGGCAACTTGCAGCATGATTTAATTTAGCAATGGCATCTATAATAGGTAAACTAAAAGCTGCTGTTTTACCTGTTCCTGTTTGTGCGCTGGCTAGAACGTCAGTACCTTTGCGGATCACTGGAATTGCTTCTTGTTGAATAGGGGTTAAATTTTTATAACCACACGCTTTAACCGCTTTTAATAAATCAGCCGATAAGCCAATTGCATCAACACTCATATGTCACCTGAACCCTAAATAAACTTGTTAAATGCTGAAATAGCATAATTAGGGCGGATTATAATACAAATAGTTGGTAAAAGCAGATCTAGTATGGATTAATTGAGACTAGTGTTTAGTATGTTCGAGGTTTAAGTTATTAATGTACAGGCAGCAGTGAATAATCACTAACTGTCCATGCACTATTTTTAATAGTTTATCAGGTTGGTCTTTATGAACATTTTATAGATCTGTTATTATATCCGCTCCACTTGAAGATGCAGGATTCAGCTGGAATTAGAAACGCCTTTAGGCAAGGCATTGATTGTAGAGAATGGTTGTTCAGGATAATAAGCTCCTGCATTATCTAGTAAGCTACATCCGTGTAGCGTATTCTCAAAATCAATAACGCAGCAAAAAGCGCTTCTAAACCAGCCTTTGGGGAAGGCTGAGCAAATAATTCCCTGCGTTACATTTCTTTTTAAGGGAGCAACCCTTGATAAAAAATGTGCCTTGATTATGAATCGCTCAGACTTCCTGAAACGAGCACCTTCAAGTGGAACGGGTATAAACCTTAATCGGCGCGCCAACACCTGCAGCAACGTAAGGAATAACTCGGGCGATGACGCCAGCTATATCGAGTTTATTGTTAAAATCGTTTTGAGCAATGTCAATTAGAGCTTCACTTGATGACATAGTGAATACAATTGTCCCCATGGTGAAATGTAAGCGCCAAAAAATTTCTTCAGTACTCAGTTCAGGGTAAGCAATTTTTACCGCTTTGGTGAAATAAGTAAAAACGTCGGGGTATTGTGTTGTCAAAAACCACCTTAAAAAACCTTGGCTGTCAGTATAACCGCGGCCTAATAATTGTAAAAAAGTACTTGTACCATTTTTTTTAAATTCGTTAAGGTTTAATAAAGGATCGATAAAGGCAGAGAACACGTCATGCAAAGTTGGCTTAATGTCTGCGTTACAAATTAATGAGAGGGCTGACTCTAATTGAGGAGATAGTTCGTCCATATAGCGAGACATAACTGCTTTAATTAATTCTTTTTTTGAGCCAAAGTGATAATTTACTGCCGCTAAATTGACATTAGCCTGACTAGTTATTTCTCTTAACGAAGTGCCATTAAAGCCTTTATCGGCAAAAAGAACATCTGCGGCATCTAATATTTTATTTTTGGTACTCATATTTTAACTTATAACAACATATTGATTGATTGATTGAAAATATATAAACGATTATTTTAAACGCATGTTTAAAATAATCGTGTTTTTTATGAAGACGTCAAGTTTTTCAAAACGACTAAATACAATTTACCTGATTTACCTGATTTTCATTATACCCTATTCAGTATTACAAAACGTTACGAGATCTATACAGTAAAATACAAACAAGAGGGTTATGATTTACTCAGTTTCAAGTAAGCAGCAGTTTTAATAACTTTCTGCCAATATTGACTCCCTTGTAAATCATTGTTTTTGTTTATGTATACCCCTAGTGTTTCATGTTTTTTGGCTCATTCTTTTTGAATGAGCTTTTTTTTTGCCTGTAATCCAAACTAGATTATGTTTTATGTAACTATTTTTAATATTAATTTTGTATAGAACAAACAATTTTATATACTGGTCATACCTAATAACTCTCTTTATATAATGACTATAAGAATGAAACAGATTAAAAGAACATTTAAGTATACAGGTCTTGCTCTAATTATTGCTTCCGGTTTAATTGCATGTAATCAGGAACCAAATCAACAAATATCTCCCAAAAAGTCTCCTCAAATTAGCGCTTCGAAAGTTAATACACACAAAGAACTAACAGCTAATGATGCTCAAACATTCCTAGATAATGTCGCCAAAGAAATGGTTATATTAAATCTAGAAAATTCTCGTGCCGCTTGGATTTATGCCAATTTCATCACGGAAGACACCTCTTCTTTAACTGCGGACGCCGAACAAAATTCGACCGAGGCGGGTGTCAGGTTTGCAATGCAAGCAGCAAAGTTTGATAAAGTAGATGTTCACGAAATACAACGACGCCAATTAAATTTTTTAAAGCAAAGCTTGGTGATGCCGGCCCCACAAGACTCAGAAAAATCTGCTGAATTGGCAAAAATAGGAGCTAAACTCGGCAGTATTTATGGCAAAGGTAGCTATACGACTAAAGCAGGTGAAAAACTTAGTTTGGGTGATATGACAGCTACAATGGCTACCTCTCGTGATTATGATGAATTACTTGAATTGTGGACAGGTTGGCGTGAAATCAGTCCTGAAATGAAACCTCTTTATAGCCGCCAAGCAGCGCTTGCAAATGAGGGGGCGAAAGGTTTAGGCTATCAAGATCTAGGTGCTATGTGGCGTTCGAACTATGATATGCCTGCTGATGATTTTGCTAAAGAACTCGATCGTTTATGGGGACAAGTAAAACCGTTATATGATGACTTACATTGTTATGTAAGGAGTGAGTTAGGTGAAACTTACGGCACCGATAAAGTGCCACAAGACAAACCCATTCCTGCTCATCTATTAGGTAATATGTGGGCGCAATCGTGGGGGAATATTTATGATTTAGTCGCTCCTGAAGATGCCGACCCTGGTTATGATGTAACGAAGCAATTAGCGACACATAACTATGATGAAATACAAATGGTCAAAGGCGCTGAAAAATTCTTTACTTCACTAGGGTTTGACGCATTACCAGAAACATTCTATACCCGTTCATTATTCAAGAAACCTGCCGATAGAGACGTAACTTGTCATGCGAGTGCATGGGACCTTGATGCTAAAGATGATCTACGTATTAAAATGTGTATACAAAAAACAGGGGAAGAATTTAACGTAATTCATCATGAATTAGGACACAATTTCTATCAACGTGCATACAAAGACCAGCCTGTTTATTTTCAGAACAGCGCTAATGACGGATTTCATGAAGCCATTGGAGATACTATCGCTTTATCAGTCACTCCAAAATATTTAAAAGAAATAGGTTTGATTAACTCTATTCCAGATGAGTCTAAAGATATTGGTCTGTTAATGAAAAAGGCTTTAGATAAAGTTGCCTTCATTCCTTTTGGATTAATGGTTGATCAATGGCGCTGGAAAGTATACTCAGGTGAAATTACACCTGAAAAATACAACACTGCGTGGTGGGAATTACGTGAAAAATACCAAGGTGTTTCAGCCCCTATAGGCCGTGGTAAGGATGCATTTGATCCAGGCGCTAAATATCACGTACCTGGCGCAGTTCCATACAGTCGTTATTTCTTAGCACACATTCAACAATTTGAATTCCATCGTGCATTATGTGAAATTTCAGGGAATTCTGATCCAATTCATCGTTGTTCAATTTATAATTCAAAAGAAGCAGGTACTGCACTTAATACTATGCTAGAAATGGGTTCAAGCAAACCATGGCAGCAAGCCTATAAAGTAATTACTGGAAATGAACAAATGGATGCGAGTGCTATTTTAGATTACTTTGCACCATTACATGTTTGGTTAAAAAATAAAAACCAAGGAAAACAATGTGGTTTTTAGTAAGTTATTATCTGACAGTTAATGTCCTATAACTAAAAAGCCCCGTTATCATCTTACTGATAACGGGGCTTTTATTTATCTTCGCACAGTTACATCCAGCTATTAGAACTAAAGTAACTCTCTAATTTTTTCAACATCACTGTCACTGTAACCTAATGAAATTGACGCTTTAGTTAACATCATTTTTTTACGTGTAGTATTAGAATTTGTAATAACCCAAAACGGACTTTCAGGTATTTGCCGAGGTTTAGTACTGCTACCACTTTCTGCCAATTTATTTTCACTATTTGCAAAGTATAAACGGTCACGTCCACTGATTGCTGTTACTACACCAAATTGCTCAGGGTGAGCTCGGTACAATGCGGCAAGAATCAATAAAAATCGACCTACAGCGCCACGTTGCATTGCCAGCTCTTCTTTATTTATAAAGTTAAAAACTGTTTCCTGGCTTTCAGAGTTTACTTTAACAACTGTCAAAACTTCAGCGTCATTCGTATCTGCAACATCAATAATCGCTGGTGTATCTTCAAGTGCCGGGAGAACGTTTTCACCAACCATTTCTGAAAGCTCATTAACGATAACAGTTTCAACATCCGCTGCTAAACCAAAATTTAGTAAACGACGCAAAATTGCAGAAGCACTTTCACCAATAAACTGAGTATTGGTGGCAATATACTGATAAAGCTCTTCGTCTATTTCGATGTTTTTCATTGTTACCCTTAACTTAAATAATTCGCGGCAGATTATATAGGGAAATGCCTGCAGGTTGAACTCATTTATTTGCAAATATTCTTTAAACGTATGACAATATTGCTAATAATGAGCAAATAAACAAACATGAAGCTATGACATATGATGACAGAACAACCACAAATCCTTAACTATAAACAAATAGGTACTGGCGAAAACATACTGCTTATACATGGTTTATTTGGCACTTTAGAAAACCTTAATATGATAGCAAAGCCATTAGCTGAAAAATATTGCGTTACCAGTGTCGACGTAAGAAATCATGGTGACTCATTTCATACTAATACAATGGAATACACTGAATTAGCACAAGATATTATAAATTTATTAGACCATTTAAAGATAGAGGATTGTATCTTATTAGGCCATTCAATGGGCGGTAAGATAGCGATTCAAGTTGCATTAGAGCAACCGAAGCGTATCAAAAAGTTACTTGTGGCTGATATTGCCCCCGTTAACTATCCCCCACACCACTTAAAAATAATTGAAGGTTTACAAGCCATTGATTTAACGAAAGTGATAAGACGGAAAGATGCTGATATGCAACTCACACCTTATGTTGATAATGTGGGAGTTAGGCAATTTTTATTACGTAATTTAGCAGTAGACCCCAATGGTCAATATACATTTAGATGTAGTATTGATGATATTAGTTTATGTTACCCACAAGTGATGAAAGCAATTGAATTACCAAATAATAGAATTGCGTATCAAGGCAAAACTTTATTTATCAAGGGTGGCGATTCCGATTATATTTTGTCTGATCATAGAGAAGCTATCGCAAAACTATTACCCAACAGTAAAGCAAAAGTAATTCAAGGCGCAGGGCATTGGCTTCATGCAGAGAAAACGATTGCATTTAATAAGATTGTTTTTGATTTCATTAGAAATTAAAGTTTAGAACCTTATCTTAAAAGTACTTTATTTAACAAACAATACTATCTTTGATAAAGATCAAAATACCCATCACTAACAAACGCTATCGTTAATATTTCAATATTACCTAAAATGCTAATGGAATGGTGTCAATGGTATGCTATAATATCGCCAATTTTTGGGGCCTTAGCGTATTTAGGCCCTGTGTATAATAATTAATTGGCCACTATGCTAGCAGAACATTTAGAGCTTATTGAGACAATAGGTCTTAATTTATTTTTCCTTTTTATCTTTGGCTTTATCGGTCTTTCTATTCATGATGTAATGAATAAAAACGATGTTCCGAAAATGGGAAGAATGGTCATTTATTTTGTTTTATTTTTAGGCTGCGCAGGCTTTATTGCTAAAGGTATTATCCAGTTTATCTGGGAAAGTCAGGGTGTTGGTTAACTCATGGCGAAAGAAATAGCAGACTTAACCACTATCGATTTATTTAGTGATGAAAGACGTCCTGGACGTCCTAAAACGAACCCAAATTCGCGCAGTGTACAAATAAAAATTAATAAACGTAATCAAGTAAAACGTGACAAAAATAATGGTTTAAAACGTATTGAGTTTAAAGTCCATCACAGTTTATTCGAACAATTAGAACAATTAGCTAAAACTCAAGAATTGAGTAGAAGCGAATTAATAGAGTCGTTATTAATAGAATCATTAGCGGCACACATTAAGTAATATTCTTTTTAAGAAAGCACAATAAGGTAGTATTTCATGGCAATCGTAGGTTTATTCTTCGGCAGTGATACAGGTAACACTGAAGCAATTGGTAAAATGATCCAGAAAAAACTGGGTAAACAAATGGTTGATGTTAAAGACATCGCCAAAAGCACTAAAGAAGAAATCGCTGAATTCGATATACTTATTTTAGGTATCCCTACCTGGTATTACGGTGAAAACCAATGTGATTGGGATGATTTTTTACCTGAGTTAGAAGCAATAGACTTTACTGATAAATTAGTCGCTATCTATGGTTTAGGCGACCAAGAAGATTACGCTGAATACTTTTGTGACGCTATAGAGCCATTACGCGATATTGTTGAAAGTAAAGGCGCTATTGTTGTCGGGAACTGGTCAACTGAAGGTTATGAATTTGAAGCATCAAAAGCACTAATTGATGAAAATACCTTCATTGGCTTGTGTATTGATGAAGACAGACAAAGTGAATTGACTGAAGAACGTGTAGATAAATGGCTTGCACAATTAAATGATGAAATGTGTTTGTCTGAATTGTCTTAGTCGATTACATTCTCTATTCATTTAAAAATCGAAATCTGTTAAAAAATATAATATCAAAAGCCCATTCTTTGGGTTTTTTTTTAGCTTTATCATCCAAAGTTAATAATTTACTCAAAGAACAAAACTAAAGCTTTTCTCTTCCTCTATAACCCCCTATAATTTTGCCATTGAATTACTTAATCACTTTAGAGACTTAATATGGCTGCACAAAACGAAGAACTAAAAAGAGCTGGATTAAAAATAACCCTCCCTAGAATTAAAATCCTTAGCATTCTTCAAGAGCCAAATAATCAACATATCAGTGCTGAAGATGTTTATAAAATATTATTAGAGCAACATGAAGAAATTGGTTTAGCTACAGTATACCGAGTATTAAACCAATTTGATGATGCAGGTATAGTTACTCGTCATCATTTTGAGGGTGGTAAATCAGTATTTGAATTAGCCCACAAAGACCATCATGATCATTTAGTTTGCTTAAAGTGTGGCAAAGTTGTCGAGTTCGAAGATAATGTGATTGAGCAAAGGCAACGTGATATTGCCGTAGCAAATAAAATTAAGCTTACAGCACATAGCCTATACCTTTATGGCGAATGTGAAGATGAAGCGGCTTGTGAAGCCTATAGAAAGAAGAATCAATAAACTTTAATCGCGCTATGTAGTGCTTTAAATTAAATAAAAAACGCTGTGATAGCAATATCACAGCGTTTTTTATTCTAGAATTTGATAATTTAAGACATCATCAAATCTAATAAACTCTGTTATTGTCGAGATTATGCTTTTTTCAAGTAAGCAGATACCAAGACAATACGCGTACCATTAACTTTACCTTCAATATGCTCTGGATTGTCTGTTAGTGTAATACCACGCACCATTGTCCCCTGCTTAGCTGTAAAGTTTGCACCCTTAACCTTCAAGTCTTTAATCAAAGTAACGTTATCACCGTCTTGTAATTCAGCTCCGTTACTATCGCGTGTTGGTCCATTACTGCGCTCTGCTGCTATGCCTTGCTCTGCCCAAGTTTTTACTTCATCTTCTAAGTAAATCATTTCTAAAGCATCTTGAGCCCAACTCTCACTAGAAAGCTTATGCAACATACGGTAAGACATAACTTGAACGGCTGGTTCTTGATTCCACATACTGTCATTTAAACAACGCCAATGATTTACATCTAATTCTGTTTGCCCTTCAATTTGAGATAAACAATTAGGACATAAATAAATAGACTGCTGAGCACTTAAGTCACTTGTCGGTGGTACAGGAAACACAACAGGACTATCTGCACTGGTACAAAGTTCACAACTATTATTGCTACGGGTTTTTAATGCTTGTTCTGTAGGCATGATTTTTCCAAAGGGGATCAAATATTTAATGGTGTAATTATACTCTTCTAGACTTATTATTCTATGAAAAAGACTTATACCAGTTTGATTAAGTTTGTGATCTTGTTGTGCGAAGGAAAAATATATTAAGACAAGGCGTTCGATTGACCAATAGTTGGCTATTGGGATTGAGAGTAACGAAGTCTTGGTTTATTTTAGCCAGCACAAGTGAGCAATAATTTAATCAAATTGGTATTATACCTGATCTATTAAATTTTTTTTTGTTCAGCTTAGAAGAATATAAATGAGAATAGATTACTTGAAATTGATTATTATCGACATTCATTTTGAAGGACATTGAAGCTCTGTTGGTTATCACTGGCAATAAACGGTTTACAAACAAAATGTCCTATCGCCGCTACTAATTCATTATCATAATATAGGAATGCGATTCGCTTACGTTCCCATGGAGCAATAACTAACTCTTGAAGTACTTTTTTAACACTTCGAGAGTGTTGTCTAAAGTGAGGTAAACATTTAGGGTTATCATGGTTAAAACGAATGCTAACTTGTTGCCCTTCTTTAGGTAATGATATACGAGAAAATGAATCTGTTAGAATCGTATTATTGTTAGTAGTTGTAACACTAGTATCGGTTTTAGCCGATGTTTGAAAATCACGCATACTGAAAAGTAATTTTCCCAGATTATCAGGTAAGATCAAACTACACTCTTTTAAAGCATCAGCATTATGGAATAATTCAACACTACTTTGCCAATCACTAATATCAGAATACTCAGGAGTTAAATATAAAGTACCTTTAAATCGTCTAAAATAATGTTCTCCAACTTTTATTTGAGGGGTTTTGTCATTACTTGCCTGTAATTGAAACCTAACCTGGCTCACTTGCTCTGTGCTTGGCATTAAGCAATTATGTTGTGCCATAAAGAAACGGATAAGATTATTAAACCGTGCTTCTGATAGCGATTTTAAGGTAGCAACATCTAAGCTATTTCCACCCGTTTTACAAACTACCAAATCTTGCTCGGCTAGTTCATCTAACAATTCTTGTCCTGCTAAACAATGACTCGCACTACGATTAATAGTGTTATTAATACTTGGCCAACGCTCACGTAATAGCGGCATAATTTGTTGTCTAATAAAGTTCCGGTCAAAACTCGTATCAACGTTAGATTCATCTTCAACCCAGTCAAGTGAATGGGTTTTCGCATAAACTTCTATTTCTCGACGAGATACATTAAGTAAAGGTCGAATTAGTAAATGCCGGCCCAGCGGGCTTTGTGCTGACATTGCAGATAAGCCTTTTAAACCCGCACCACGTTTAAGTGCTAATAAAAAAGTCTCACTTTGATCGTCACTATGATGACCCGTTAACACTAAGCACTTTTCTTCTTTCAATGATTTAAGTGCATCATATCGGGCGTCGCGTGCTAGCGCTTCGAGTGATTGTTGTGTTTTAGGCTGCACGTTAACGCACTTAACGATAAGATTTACTGAGTATTTAGCGCACTCGTTTTTAGCAAAGTCCTGCCAACGTTCAGCATTTTCACTCAAACCATGATTAACATGACAAACTGTAATTGTATTAGTGATAAGTTGTTTTTGTTTTAATTGGATTAGAGCGTGTAAGAGAACTTGTGAGTCTATACCGCCACTGTAGGCAATAATCAACTCGATATTTTCGTGATTATCGAAAATAGAATTGAGAGTATGATGGAGTGTTGAAGTTAGTTTATTCATAAAAAGATATCGACAGCTTAGTGCTGTCGACAGTATCTTTGATGTTTGTCTTAATGTTGACTAATTAGCAGTAACCAAATGACATTAATCTATCGTAACGCTGCTCTATAAGCTGCTCTTTACTTAAGCCTTCTAGGTCATTTAAGTCTTTTTTAATTGCTTGTTTAAGATGCGCAGCCATAATATCCATATCACGATGTGCACCGCCTAATGGCTCTTCTACAATACCACTAATTAAATCAAGTTCTTTAATACGCTGGGCTGTAATGCCCATTGCAGCTGCTGCAGTTGGTGCTTTCTCTGCTGTTTTCCATAAAATAGAAGCACAGCCTTCAGGTGAAATTACCGAGTATGTAGCATATTGCAGCATGTTAACTCTGTCACCAACACCAATGGCTAATGCACCACCAGAGCCA
>Ga0308011_10001211_pt1 | contig 11921 bp, 4 predicted proteins | sample Neamet177_FD_203144 | JGI IMG/M metagenome (GOLD analysis project Ga0308011, IMG submission 203144) | Marine microbial communities from water near the shore, Antarctic Ocean - #177 | ecosystem: Environmental > Aquatic > Marine > Unclassified | place: Southern Ocean | collected 2014-07-25
AACTGCGGCTATGGAGATGCAGACGTCGGAACCGAGCTCTTCCGAGCCAGCGACATCGCAAGACATCCCTCACATGGATATTGAGGAGCCTACTGCGGCTACTCAAGCTACTGCATCCGCTGCAGCATATATAGCCTCTTCCGCTATGCCAGCATTGCCAGGTAATCCAGCTGAAATAGCAAGCGAAAATTCAGTTTCAACGACGATGACTGAATCGAATGATTCAACGGTCATAACGAAAGTTCCGCTGAAAACGAACACGAGGAACCCTGCCGTGAGCTGTTTAGTAAAACCAATTTTACCAGCAGAAAAACAGGGAGAATTATTTTCCATGACTGAAGAAAAATCAAGGGGTGAAACGAAGAAAACGCATACTGTACATTTGGACCCAGATGAAAACACAGGGTTCAAAGATTACCGTGCCTCACTCCATGAGAAATCGGCGAAATCAAAAGCTAAGAAAAAGGGGTTCGTTTCATCAACGAATTTTCCTAAAGCAAAAGCAAACAGTACAAAACACCCGAATTTAAGGGCTGCCAAATACTCGCACCAGGATATGGAACGCAGAGTGAATGAGAGCCGGGAAGGTCCCCAAGACCATCCCCTCGAACAGATTTCCGAAGTACGGGATCACTACGTTTCGGGGGATAGAAGGTTGTTCTTCCTCTGCAAGTCGAAGAATGATCGGATTGGGAAGTACTTGTCGCTGCGAACGGCATATGAGACCAACCCGGAATTGCTACTCCCCTACATCCACAAAAAGAAACTCCAGGGGCATCAAGAATGCAAAGCGTATGGAGTTGACTTCCAACTCAAGTGTTTCTTGAATAATTTGTCCTATGAGTCAAAAATCTCAACACTGGAGAAGTATCCAAGTCAAATACAACAGTATCTTGAAAATACGGAGCGGAACCATTCCGCGCCGTGCAGAGACGGGGAATCTTCGTCTGTGCACGCGCGATTGCGGGTTGATACCCCAGCAGCAGCTTTACAAAAGCAGCCGACCGACGCGGTTGAAGCTGGACGTCCAGTCCAGCTACAACCCCAAGGCTCAATGTGGAGCAAGCTCCAGCAGATGAAACCTGAAGAGGTAGCGAAATTCTGCGAGGGACGACCACAGTTCCCTCCGATGGCAGGAAGAGCGCCCGTGGCAGAGCCCCAGAACGGAGCGGGACGTCGCAAGTACGACGAAGCTTTCGCAGCCCTCAGTACGCGAGGACGCCGCACAGTTCAGGGCTTCCCAGCAAAGTCGCAAAGGGATGTTTCGGATAACTCGTCCGATGATGACACCCACGGTGCGATCACTGAAGAGATGTATGCCCAGCAGAAGCTGAATGCTAAGCGAAAACCCAAGCTGCAAATGCGTGCCCCTTCAGGAGGTTGTAAAACCCGTTTGGTCAGCACAGCGCTAAGGGAGAAGGAAGGTGAAGCACGCTGGGCTGAGAAAAAGACAGGGCACGTAAGCTCTGACGAATATGAAAGCGGCTCTGACGGAGACCATGATGGTAACAGTGATATGGCACCAGCTCACGTACGAGTACTGACAAAAGCCAATCAGGAAGCTAACGTTCAGCCCATGATTGGTGAATCAAATGCAGGAGCTCGACAGTCGAGTCAGTCAGACCGGCGCAATAAGGGTAAGCCAAAAAGCAACCATCATGACCGTCATGAAAGCCGTCGCGCCTCAGACTCTGACGATGATGAGGATAAGCCGAAACGCTATGTGAATATGTATGGGGACGATCCCAAGGATGGAGATATCACGAGCGACACGTCTGATTACGATTCCCCAAGGGATTACCTAACCGAACGTGTTGTGGATCCAGGTGAAGCAGTCAACCCGAAGGAAACCACGACGTCTACCGACAGCGATGGTACGCTATCCGACAGTGAGTCCGATAGTGATGATTCCTCGTCTGACTCAGACCTTGAAATCCGCAGATCCCAGAGAAAGAGATACAAGCGACGCGAGGCGCTAGTAGCGGGCGGTGCGTCTAGGAAAATTAGACGAAACCGTTCATCCCGCTCAGCTAGCCCAGACGGTCGGCACAGCAAGGTGCGATCCAGGTCGCTCTCTCCAGGGGCAACAGCCAAATCACAGTCTCGGGAAGAGACCAGCAGAAAGCAAAGCGCTAACAACAATGACGACCCGCCATGGCGTGAGGAATTCGCAAAATGGAAACAGTCAGCACCAAAGCTTAGGAGGAGAAGGGAAGAATCCCGGAAAAACAAATCCTCTAAACGTCCCAAGAAGAGTAGAGATACTCGAAGCGAGTCTCTATCTGCATTAGGAGCAGTAGAACGCGCTCATTTGGGAGTTTTGGTTACTGAGCTGATTGAGTCGTCAGATGGTTCTATGTCTGAAGATGACTTCGACGAAGACCCGAGCGAAGTGGTGCTGGCAGCGAGCAGCAGTGTTAGTGCTGATAATGAAAACCCTCCACAGGAGTTTTTCGACGATCTACTGCAAAGGCCAGAGCACATAGCTAGGATACAAGAGAGCGGACTCGACCGCGCAGTGTACCTCGCTAAGGTACTAAAGGCTCCTAGCAAGGTGATCGGGGAACTCTACTTCGATTTGAGCAAGAAGAAGCATATTGACCGAGAAAGGGAGAAAATTCCCCGCAGTCTTCAGTATCCCGAAAGGCTCACAGCTAATGCGCAGTTCAGACCGGGAAACGGGAGCATCGACACTTTGGTGTGGCGGAAAAATTTCATGTCGGAATGTACCTGGGTGAGAGAAAAGTACTTAACACCTCTGTGTTTACGGACAGCTCTCGATCCGAAAGTATCCGCAGCGGTACGCTCGAACTTCACTAGGGAAAAGTATAAAGGACGATATGAAGCGGAAAAGAGTGACTTAATACCCTTCGACGAAATTTGTCGGTTCCTTAAGAAGACCTATGACCGCCCAGGTCGGCTAGAACATGCCCTCCTTGACTATCTAACGCTCAGCCAAGGGAAGGGAACCGTACGCGATCTGATTACGACGAGAACAAATAAGCTAGGAATCCTAAGTCGGTTAGGGGCCGAGCCTCTACCAGAAGACTTGGACCGAGCACTGATCTTGAGAGCGCTATCCGCGCCACTATCAGAATACATAGCGAGTAGACACAATCACCTGAAGTACTCAGTCGATGAAATACTACGCATATGCAAGACGCGCGAGCTAGCAGTGAATAATGCATCACGGTCGTCAAGAAATGAATCACTCAACACAATGTCCAGACGTGGAGACAAGAAATTCACGAAACGTCGAGCACCTCGTAATACGAGCAACAGGTTTCAGAATAAGGGTCACCTGAATGCAGCCGTTTTCAAACGGAAGCCACGTGTAACGAGCCGACGTCCGAACAAAGCAAACTTGTTTGCTTTCGGCAACGATAACGAGCAACCTCGTATATCGACCAGACTGTTTCGCACCAATTACAGCGACGCTGAATGGAATGTACGAGTGGGCCCCGATGGGAAGATAAAATCGGGCGTTAACCCAAAAGACCCTCGACACAGAAACAGTTTCAACAAAGACACGGTTCAAGGGAAACCGTGGTGCCTAATTTGTAAGCGATCGGGTCACGACATGACATCATGTCGTACCCCGAAGCAATCCGGACAGGGCAAAGGCAAAGGCAAGGGAGGTAACCGAAATGGTGGACGTGGTCAAGGCGGCAGGGGACAAAACAAGTTCCGCCGCTAGGGAACAGCCACTTTCTCAATGCTTCAGGTCATTTACGACCAAGATGATGAGGAAGTGGGAGTCCCTGATGAAACAGCAAGCCTTTGTGCAACAACGCGCAGCTTAGGAAAAGCGCACAACCCACCCGCGCGATCGCCCAGACGGCGACGCGCAAACCAACCCCCAGCCCGCGGCGCGACAGCAACCCGAGAGGATGCAGCGCCGACGAAACTGGCTAACAAACAATTTATCATACCATCTTTCCTCTTCGGAGTACAGAAAGCACGATGTATGATCGACACAGGCGCCAGCATCAGCTTCACCAGCCAGCAGGTTGTAGACAAGCTGAGAGCAAATCCGCTTCTGCAACACACATCCATCAAATCCTACGATCGGAAACTGATAGTTTCACTAGGAGATGGAAGTACAGCAAATGCAAGCGAGGGCGTGGACCTGAAAATGAACTTTGCGACCGATGATTTGACAGCACAGTGTGCTATCTTACCAAGCTTACCGAACGGGATAGATCTAATTCTAGGGAACGACTTCCTCAGCAAATTTGACATCCTGATTCGTCCAGCGCGCGCAGAATGTTCATGGTTTAGTGCGAAACAAAACAAACACCTATGCATACATGGATGCTCCACGATAATGCCGGTGCACAGCGCACCCAGCCGTGATAAATCGCATCCGGATGGGCGAGCGCATCAGCTCCGTCACCACATCCTGACGCTAGGTACGCACAACGAAACCGATTCAGATATAGAGATCGTGGATTCGGTAGAACTAGGAAAACGGTTACGGCTCATGCGCGAGAAAGCGCAGAACAAAAGGATGAACAATCCAGCTTTAACCGAGCAAGACTCTCTACAGGATGAGGTTGCCTACGTACTGACGACAGCAACCCTCCTGAGAGAGGTCCAGACAGCCGTGAAGGCTGATCAGGCAAAACGATGGAATCCGAAACCATCGAAACGCCACAAAAATTCTTTCAGAAAATGCGAGAATGGCCGCTGCCAGGCAGCAGCCATAAACCTACCTTGTCGCCGCCATCCAGAACGATTGATGATGGCCTGCTCGACAAACTGCCATAACTTGGCGAAGCAAAAACGACGCGGACAGCCCTCGAAGAAGCTGGCGTCAATGCAGCCGCGGCCCGACACTGACAAAGCAGACGCCGAAGTCGAGGCTATAACGAAGTCTACAGACTACTCGTTAGCCCGACAACAGCATATGCGCAAGCAGTCCATGCCCGACGGCATCCAAGCTGGACAACCAGCGTTGCAGCGGAAATCAACCTTAGTAGCTCCAAACTCTATCTCACATGCAGTATCAGACGAAGCGTCAAACGAAATTTCAGCAACTCAGATCGACACGCAGATTAGTACTCTACGTGACTCGATGCTGTGTACAGCTGTAATTCAAGAAAATACTTCGGCTACTACGAAAAAAGGAAAACGAAAATTAAAACGCTTGAAGAATAAAAATGCGAAACCCGGAGCCGTTTCTACGGTCGCCGCAGCTCGCCTTGAAAACTCCCAAGCCATTGATACGGAAAACCTTTGTGCATCAAGCAAACGGAAGCTGGAAGCTTACCGTGCTAGAGATTTGGAACCCCAAGAAGGAGCGCTAGCTAACAAAAACAACGAAATGTTCGAGACAATTCTACAAAGCAAATTACCAGAAGAGCTTATAGATAAAACGCATGCATCTCAAACCGCATGGCTTAACAGTACGTTGAAAAAGGATTACGTATGTTTAACCCCCATGGATGGATATCGAGACATGCCAATAGAAGAAATGGTGCGCATTGAGGACAAACCAGACCTCTCTAATTGCCCCATACCGAATCGAAGCTACAAGATCCCTCGAGCTCTACTACCAAGCCTTGAAAAATTCATCGTAGAGATGAAGAATGCGGGTTGGATAGAGGACTCGACAAGCGAATTTTGTAGTCCGGTGCTTATCATTCCAAAAGGAACACCGAGTGAAAACAAAGGCTACCGTTTTGTGGTAGATCTACGACAACTGAATGCTAGAACGAAAAGTTTGCAATACATGGTCCCCGAATTGGGAGAAATGTGGGCTAAACTCAGAAACGCGAAGTTCATTTCTAAATTGGACTTGCGGCACGGATTCTGGCAAATGGGACTACATCCCGACAGTCGTCACAAAACATCGTTTTCATGCGAATACGGAACATTTCAATATCGCGTCTTGCCTATGGGACTCTTAACCGCTTCAGCAGCTTTTCAGCGCTGGGTGGAAGGTCGCCTCAAGAAACATAATTTGCTATGGCAACGCGTAAATATCGGAGATACCTCCGAAGGTACATACCTCGACCAAGATAATCAACGATGTAAAGGATGGGCGGCGTGCTATATGGATGACTTGATTGTTTTTTCCAATAGTGCCGAGGACCACCAGAAGCATCTTACCATTCTACTCGAGGTTCTCTCAATAGAGAAAATACATCTATCCGTTGAAAAATGTGCTTGGGCTTGTCAATACGTACGATTCCTAGGTTGCATCGTTGGAAACAATGAGCTAGCCATGGACCCCAAGAAGGTGCGTGCCATCATCACGATGCCATGCCCTAAAGCACAAGAAGAAATCCGAGTTTTTCTAGGACTCACGGGATTTTATCGGAAACACATAGACGGATACGCAAGAATAGTGACACCACTAACAGATATGCTGAAGAAAGGAGTAAACGTCGTCAAAGAATGGACCCCATTACATACGGAGGCCGTTGAAACTTTGAAAAAGGCCATAACTCAATACCCTATCTTACGCCAATTCGACCCACAACGGCGCATATTTCTATGCACCGATGCTAGCGCTTTCGCTATCGGTGGAGTACTTTGGCAACGCTATGGAGAAGACCCACTACCAGTGGCATATGTCAGTCGTCGACTGAACAAACATGAACTCAACTATTCGGTACAAGAGCTTGAATGCCTTGCCATAGTTTACAGCGTGAAGAAATTTCGTCACTACTTGCTAGGATCACCATTCGAAATCAAGGTTATGAGCGACCACCAATCGCTCCAATATCTCAAGAAAGGTCGTGAAGCGGGAGGTCGTATAGCCCGATGGGCCATGGCACTCTCAGAATACAACTACCAAATTGAATATTTACCTGGGAAATCGAACTTACTAGGTGATGCCTTGAGCCGCCTCGTCGCCATTGAGACGGAACACATCGCGGATGGGACACGACCTCGCCAAACGGCGGAGTTGGCGTCACTATTTCCCGAAGTGCACTCCGAGATTGCCTGGCAGGCGTCCCAAGGGCTGCTGGAACTGGAAAGTTCTAACAGCGAGAACAATGCAAATGAAACATATCATTTTTCAGATCGTGACATAGACTTCACAGAATTCGGTTATGACCGATATGAAGCCCAACACGAATCAATACTATATTATCAAGCGAACGTACAGCAGACTTTCATCGACATCAAAACAGAACATTACAAGCTATGCCCTGACTTCGCGTCAATTTACAAGCAGCTTGACTCCACCAAGAGTTTCACTCTGGATGCTCGATTACTGAAAAACATGCAACAACAAACCGACAAGCAGTCTACAATGCGAACTGACAAACAGAAAATTCCGAAAGGTAAGCTCATCGTGACAGAAGCACAAGCAAAGCAGGCGATAGCCACAGGTAAATACCTGTTGCGCGATGCTATGCTATACCATACCAACCACACCGATGAGGAATTGATCTGCGTGCCAGACGATAGCCTACAACACGGAATGCCAACATTACGCAACAAACTCATGAGCGAAGTCCATGAAGGATTCACCGCTATGCATCTCGGTTCCAACAGGACCGAATATGAAATAAGACGACATGCTTATTGGCCAAAAATACGCAAAGACATACATGCTTATCTAGCAGCTTGTGCGAAATGCCAACAAAATAAAATAAATCGACGAGCGCCTCAAGGTCTCCTACAGAGCCTTGCAGTACCGCGTCGACCCGGCACGCACTATGCTCTAGACTTCGTTACGCACCTGCCGTTTTCTTCCAGACAAGAATTCGATGCCCTGCTGGTAATCGTCGACCGTTTCTCGAAACGAGTATGGTTGATACCAACCTGGGGCACAGCAACAGCAGAGGTTACTGCCATGCTTTTTCTGAAGCACATCATTTACGAAAATGGCATAGCCCTTGAAATAGTATCCGACAGAGACAGCAAATTCACATCAAAGTTTTGGACAGCGTTTCACGCATACCTAGGCACAGCTTTGAAGCTCTCTTCGTCGAGACACCAGGCCACGGACGGCACGTCCGAGCGCATGATCGCCTTTGTTACTGAGGCCATGCGCATGTCTATTACCTACAGACAGAACACCTGGGTTAAACTTCTGCCGAAGATTCAGTTCTCCATCAACAGCTCGCCGTCAAAAGCGACAGGCCTATCTCCATATTATATAGAGAAGGGCCGACACGCTGTTACGAATCTAGACAGAGACAATATTCTACGCCGAGGCGACTCTACAGACCCGGATATAGAAGAATTCGTAGCTGGAATTCACAACATTGAACAAGAAGTACGAGAAAGGATGGAACTCACCAGACAATGGATGGAGCGGGACGCGGATAAACGTCGCAGAGACATGCCCGCGTCACTGCATCCAGGAGCTTATGCATATTTATCGACCAATGGAATAACTCTTCCATGGGACAAGGAACGCCGCAGTAAAAAGCTTCGACAGCTTTACTACGGGCCTTACAAAATATTGCGACAGCTATCCCCAGTGTCTTTCCAACTACAACTTCCAGCTGCCGCACGAATTCATGACGTATTTCACTGCAGCCTTCTCAAGCCAGCCAAAGACTCACAGGCCCTTGGACTGCATGGAGCTAAGCTCCCTGCCGCCAATGAGTCTGCCGAGTACGAGGTGGAGAAAATCCTGACAAGGCGTGGAGAAAACGATCACATACAATACCTGATCAAATGGAAAGGCTACCCAATGGACGATTGTTCTTGGGAGAGCTCCAGTAATCTTAAGAATAGCAAGCGGATACTCGCCGCCTTTGAAAACAAATATGAGACCGAGCTGCAGCGACGGCTGCTATAAGTTCAAAAGCTCTATCTCAGCGACAACCGACGCCCCTCTAAGCGCATGCGACCAGCAGGCATTGTGCCGCTGGATCACCAGATGTCTGCAGGCACTGAGCCGCAGACGAGCGCAGAGCAGGCCGACACGCCGGCATCTTGCCCAGCAATCGGTGTCAGCATAATAAAATTATTGCTATCCACTACATATAATTCTGCCCAGCACGATGCTGCCGCTGGTTTCAAAAACAAAAAACAAAAACAGAAGAAAAAGAAAAAAATACAGCATATCATGTATCGGCTAAGCCCGTACATAATACCTACAGATTCACATGCGATGAATTAATAGGTACATGCTTTACTTTGGCAAGAACAGAAATCGAACAAAAATTTTCAAACGATTACTGTAACTTTGCATACAGCAAATATGAACAAGAATACTTGATGAAGATCCGCAACTGAACGGATCATAATGATCGAGTACACCGCTGGACGGTGTAGTCTAGGGGGGGGATGTGAGATACGGAACGTACCAACTGCGGTCGACCGTACGGTCTCTCCTACCAAGATTCCAAGGTTCTATTCATATCAGTACCAGTACGCATTGAGCATAGTATTAGCAGTATTGCACTGCATTACTACATCAGGTTCATACTCTTTGCAAAACCAGGTTACTGAGGTAGTATACTACTAATGTATACAAGGTGAAGATTCAGCAGATATGATAACAACCATCATAATATCAACCAGGCAACAGGCGATGTTAATCAATTCGACCATACAGTATTATTACTGGTCGGAGGTAGCAGAAACGAATTCTACCATCGAGGTCAGGATTCTGGCCGCCTCCAGACTGCCAGGTGAAAACCGGTAGGTCTCAAGAATTGTGCACGAAGTCGCCTAAAGACCAGGTACTTTTAAAACCCGGATTCCTCCGGTGATAAATTAGTACGGAGTCAGTTGACGTGACGAACCGTCGACTTAGTACTCAAAGGTAACTCGCCGCGGAGCCGGCTGGTCTACAGACTTAACTGGGTTGAATAGGTCCGCCGGGTGAGGCGATCCCCCCGCCACAAGCGCTGGGGGGGTTCGCCCCACACAGACGGAAACCTCATGCTGACCACCTCATGCGATGCGAATACCGAGATTCACAGGTGTAAAAACCTGAGACAAGTGTAGCCCTATTTCGCTGGAGCCAAGCCTGAAGCGCTCAGCTTATTTGGGTGTACATTGGATCTACCATCTTAGGCTTCGCCGCCAACGCCAAATCTGGCGCGGCTCAGTTGCAACCTTTTGCGACCGCCTGAGAAAAACTCACCTTTACCGATCTTACTAGGAAACTGCGAAGTATCGCGTCTAACGCCTATCTTGTAGTTCGCTATGCAGGTTCGGATTCCGACGCGCCAATCAAGCTACCTCAACATCCCACGGAGCTGAATCATAGAGATTCTATATGAAGCCCGGTAGATGTCGGTGGCGCCAGAATACGCGGAAGGGATAGCTCTTCCTCTAGAGAAAGGAATGTAGCCATGAGTGTTCGGATTGCGCAGTGGCGCAATCCAGTAATTCACTAAACCAATTCAATCACAACACTTAAAGCACTGGCCCGAGAATTGCACCTCCGCCATTGCTGTTCCAAAGTCTGCGTCAACACAAGCTTACGTCCTCCAAGCTTGGCCTGGATCGCCGTCAACACGCGCCGCCCTCAAGGAGTAAGGCCTGCGCCGAAACGACTGCGTTCTCGACTACCACTGACACAAACTGAGTTCTACGTGTGCGCTCCATTGCGGTTCGACACGGAAGGACAACATCATCACGAAGCCCTGCGAGTCAACCGGATTGAACCAATTGACCTCGACGTCGGCATCTTATATGGTAACTACAGTCTTCTATCGCATTACGCAATAGAAGGTTGCTGTAGACACTGGAACAGCAACTTTTTGAGAGGGGGGAGGCGAGTGAGAATACCACTCAACCGTCTTCGACGTCTTTTAAGTTGTATTACTTCACAATAAGCACGAGTGAAATCGTGACGGTGAGCGCGCTGTCTGCAGGAGCAGCAGGCGTTTCAAGCACGGCAAGAGGACCACGAAGCCTTAGCCGTGCTCATCGAGAACTTCAAGGACAAAATCAGGGACCTGCTCGGCAACTACGTCAAGATCTGGTCGATAGGAAACGTACCAAGGGCGAAGTTGCCGCTCACACCGCTCTGGGTCGAGGACACGATCTGCATCCAGATCAGCTGTCTGGACTTAGCACACGCTGCTTACATCCTCGACGCCATCAAGCTTGAGCACGATCAAGGAGCACTGCCGCTGAGCGTGGAAATAATATACAGCTCCACATTCAGTCGCGGAACGTTCTACTTGGAAAACGATAGAGGTTTCCACCAGTGTGCGCAAGCCCCGCTTTTTGCGAACAGTAACCTGAAATTGGATCGGTGGGCAACAAACTGCCCGGCACTGGCCCAGGAGCTGGCAGCACATCTGGCGCGATCCGACTGCGTACCGAACGAACTGTTTCTAAAATTCATACTGCATCTGTCAGAAGTTGACCTCATTCGCGCCCAGATCGTAAACTCGACTCGAATAGACACAAAGCTTTTTATTACGAAACTTGTCAGACAATCAGGGACACGGAAAAACATACTCAACCGTACCTGCCGAACCGCCAACAGCTGGATCACAGGCGGGAAGTTCGCAGCATCAGTACTCGACAAGGGTGTCGACTTGGAAGAGCACATCTTTAAAAAGCTGTATAACTTGCTGTCAACTTATAAAGAACTGCAGGACTTCATCGAACAGTTGAGGGTGAAGATATACTCGACACCCTGGTTCGACGACGACGAAGGCCACGACAACAGGTTCTACCAACTGTTCTTGAACGAAGCGGAGGCAGCAGCCAACGAGACGCAAACAGACCTTGAAGAAGGCTTCCGAGCCGCGACCTCTGTGCTCTTGTGTCACGTGAGGCTCTCCTTCGAAGATATAACTGCAAGTGCAAATCTTAGCACGTTTGCTGTCGTCAAGAACGACGAGATACTGTTCAGGAACCAGCTACTGGCAGCCTTCGTCGCCAAGCGTAACGAATTGTCTTCGAAATTCGCCTACACTCTTCAGCTCTTTGAAGAACTTACGTCTCAAGGACTGGGAGTATTTACTGCCCACGGCATA